>WBZU01000051.1_pt1 | contig 139692 bp, 134 predicted proteins | sample 5204311 | NCBI WGS metagenome assembly WBZU01 (sample SAMN12344359, study PRJNA552823) | activated sludge metagenome | biome: Activated sludge suspended growth; feature: Nitrification reactor; material: Wastewater; isolation source: activated sludge from nitrification reactor of wastewater...
CGCGCAGGCGCGACAGCGTCCGCTCGAGGGCGCGGTGCTGGAGCGAGCCGCGCACGAGCGCCTCGGCGTCCGGGACCAGGGCGGAGGCGCGCAGCCCGTGGTCGACGAGCCAGCGGACCGGGCAGCGGAGATACGCCTCCAGCGCGCTTGGCGAGAGCCGCCGCCCGGCCAGGGCGGCGAGCACGGGCGCCGAGACCAAGGGCCCGATCTCGCCCGGTGCCGCCCGGGGCCCGGTCGCGGCGAGGGCGCGCTCCTGCTCGCGGGCGGTCGGCGCCTCGGCGACGGGCCAGGTCACGGCGGCGAGCGGCCGCGTCCAGGCCGGCCGGCCGAGCAGATCGCCGTCGAACAGCGCAGCAGCCTCTTCCAGGAACGGCGAGGGCAGCTCCGGGCTGCCCTCCTCGTCGGAGGAGTGCCAGCTCAGCCGCAGGCAGGACTCCGCCCGGGAGACACAGGCGGCGAAGAGCGATCGCTCGGCGGCCAGGACGTCCTCGCGCAAGGGGAGCCGCAGGCCCGTGGCCGCGTTCACCTCCCGCCGCACAGCATCCGGCAGGAACGGCTCGGGACGGCCGCGGGCGGGGAAGACGCCCTCCTGGAGCCCGCAGACGACCAGCGCCGTGAACCGCCGCGCCCGGACGTCGAGCGGGCCCGCGATGCGCACGCCCGTGCCTTCCGCCGAGGCGAGCCAGACCTCGAGCCCGGCGAGCGTGGCCGCGAGTTCAGACGCGTCCGGCGCGGTGCGCGAGTCCTCCCGGGCAAGGGACAGCAGGTCGGCAAGCGCGCGGGCGGCCGCGCGCAGTGCCGCCGCGTCGGATCGCTCCGACGGCTCCAGGATCGGCGCCTCGCCGCGCCGGCCGGCGCAGAACGCCCGCCGCAGCTCGTCCGCCGCGGCTTCGAGCAGGGCCGGGCCCCCCGCGCCGGCCGCCGCCCGCAGGCGGTGCAGCGGCGTGAGCGGGAAGCCGATCTCCTCGAACCCCGCCACCGCCGCGGCCAGCCCCGGCTGTCCGCCCCGCCGCAGCCCGGCCTCGACCCGGTCGGCGAGCGCCGGAACGCGCAGGATGCCCGGCGCCCGCAGGTAGGCGAGCAGGTCGTCGGCGGTGCCGTCGGGCGTGGCGCAGCGCAGCAGGGCGCAGACCCCGCGCCCGAACGGGGTGTGCCCGAAGGGCACCGGCCACTCCACGGCGTGGGGAATCCCATACGCGGCGAACACCTCGCCGAGCAGCGGGGCCGCCTCGCGCGGGCTGCGGTGCACGACCGCAACATCGGCGGGATTGACGCCATCGTGCAGCAGCCTCAGGACCTCGGCCGCCACGAGCTCCGCTTCGCCGCGCTCCCCCCCGGCCTCGAGCACCGCCACGGCCCCGCCCGCAGGCACGCGGCCCGGGTCCGGCTCGAAGAGCTGGCGCTCGAGGTGGTGCAAAGCCGCGCGGGCCGCGGGCGCATAGTGCGCGTCCCGGGCCGGCCGGGCGTCCTCGGCGCCAGCCACGGCGCGCAGCTCCTGGTAGGTGGTGGCGCGGCCAGCGGCGGCGGCCCGGCCGGCCTCGTAGGCCAGCGACACCGTGACCGGCGCCCGCGCCGGGCCGGCCAGCGCCTCGAGCAGGTCGCGCTCGGCCACGGTGAGATCGTCGAAGCCGTAGGCCACGACGGGCCGCTGGCCCCACGCGCGCGGCGCGGCGCGCAGCGCATCGGCGGCCTGCCAGGCGAAGAGATCCGCGTCGACGCGGCCCAGCCGGTCCAGCCGGCGCCGGTAAGCCGCGTAGATCCCCGCCACCTCGTCGGCGTAGCGGCGCCGGCCGCCATCGTCCCCCGCCCAGTCCCGCAGCGCGCGCGTGAACCGCTGGGGCGTGATGAGCGCCCGCTGCAGCTCGGCCACCAGGGCGCCCGCGGCGACCGCGAAGCCAGGCGCCGCCGCCGACTCGGCGAGGCGCTCGAACGTCGCTTCGGCGACGACCGTCTCCAGCAGGCGCGCCCGCTGGACGGGACTGACCCGCCGTGACCGCACGCCCGTGGCGGCCGCCACCGCCTCGACGAGCCCGGCGAACGTGCCGATCCGCCCCCCGAACACCGCGCCGCGGGCCGCGAGCTCGCGCCCGTAGTGCGCGGCGTCGGCGGCGGTGGGCACCACGAGCACGGGGTCGTCGGGCAGCGCCGCGGCGTAGGCGCCGAGCGCCAGCCCGGCCTTGCCGGCGTTCGCGGGGCCGGTGATCAGCGTCAGGGGCATGAGCGGGACGGGGGAGTCGTCGGCGGGCGCAGCATCCTGACCAGGATTGCGCCCGCAGCGGCGAACCGCCCGGGGCCGCCGCAGCACGCCGAAGCCAACTCGCGCGTCTCAGCCACCGATCAGGTGGCTGACACGCACCAGAACGGCTTTGGGCCGGCGGCGCGGCGGCGGGCGGGCGGCGTCTCGGCGGGCGGCGTCTCGGCGGGCGGCGTCTCGGCGTCTACGCCGCCGCAGGCGGCGCCGCGGCGGCAGGCGGCGCCTCGGGGGCGGCTTCGGCCGCCGCCGCGTCCTGCACCTCGGGCGGCTTGGCGCCCTCCTTGGCCCAGGCCTCGTCGAACTCGACGCGCCACTTGCCCTCCTCGCTCTGCTGGAGGGCGAGCTTGGCCCGGAACGAGCGCCCGCTGCGGCCCTTGAACCCGGTCACCTGCTTGGCGGTGCGGCCGGTCTGGATGAGCTCGCGGGCGACGGAGGCCGGGAGGGTCTTGCCGGCCTTGGCCTTCCAGATCACGAAGCCGCACCCCGGGTCCTCGCGCGACCAGCACGAGTAGCCCTTGCGGTTCTCGACGATGTCGCGCCCGCAGACCGGGCAGGGCCCGAGGTTGGCGCGCGGGATCCGCACGTCCTTGAGCTTCGCGTCGAGCTCGGCCACGGTCTCGCCGGTGAACTTCACGATGCCGTCCATGAACGCGTCCCGCGGCTCGGTGCCCGCCTCGATCAGCGCGAGCCGGTGCTCCCACTCGCCGGTGAGCCCGGGCGAGGTCAGCGGGTGCTCGCCGAGCAGGCGGATGACGTTGAGGCCCTTCTCCGTGCAGACCAGCGAGCGGCCGTCGCGCTCGACGTAGCCGACCGAGATCAGCCGCTCGATGATCGCGGCGCGCGTGGCCGGCGTCCCGATCCCGGACTCCTTCATCGCCTCGCGGGCCTCGTCGTCGTCGACGAGCTTGCCGGCAGTCTCCATCGCCCCGAGCAGGGACGCGTCGCTGTAGCGCCGCGGCGGCTTGGTCTCCTTCTCGGCGCTCTCGATCTCCCGCGTCTGCACCTCCTCGCCGAGCGCGAGCCGCGGCAGGCGCTGCTCGCGGCCGGCGTCGTCCTCATCGGCGGGACCCGCGGGCTTGGCGTCGGCGTCGGCCTCCTCGCCGTAGGCGGCCCGCCAGCCGGGGACCACGAGCACGCGGCCGCGGGTGCGGAAGACGTGCTCGGCCACGGTGGTCTCGACGCTCGTCTGCTCGAAGACGGCGTCGGGGTGGAACACCGCGAGGAACCGCCGGGCCACGAGGTCGTAGACCTTCTTCTCGTCCTCGCCCCACTTCGCCGGATCGTGCTCGGCGCGGGTCGGGATGATCGCGTGGTGGTCGGTGACCTTCGCGTCGTTGACGACCCGGGCGAGCGGCAGCACGTCGAGGCCCGCGACGTAGGCGGCCGCCTTCGCGTATTCGGGCCGCGCACCCACGAGCGCGGCGGTCGGCTTGATGTCGGGAACCATGTCGCCGGTGATGAAGCGGGAGCTCGTGCGCGGGTACGTGAGGGCCGTGTGCTCCTCGTAGAGCTTCTGCGCGGCGGCCAGCGTCCGCCGGGCGCTGAACCCGTGGCGCGTGTTCGCCTCGCGCTGAAGCGACGTGAGGTCGTAGAGCAGCGGCGCCTTCTCGGTCCGCTCCTTCGTCTCGTGCTTGGTGATCTCGCCGTCGCGGCCCCGGCAGGCCTCCACGATCGCCGCCGCCTCGGCCGCCGTGGCGAGCCGCGGCTTTGCGCCGGCGTGGTAGCGGCCTTCGTAGACGCGCTCGGGAGCGCCGTCGGCGGGCGGGGCGGCGAAGACGGCGTCGACGAGCCAGTACGGCTCCGGCACGAACGCCTTGATCTCCTCCTCGCGCCGGGCGAGGATCGCCAGCGTGGGCGTCTGGACCCGGCCCAGGGACACGGCCCCGTCGAACGAGGAGCGCAGGCGGATCGTGGCCGCCCGGGTCGCGTTCATGCCGACGATCCAGTCGGCCTCGCTGCGGGAGCGCGCCGCCTGCTCGAGGTGCGCCAGCTCGGACCCCGGCCGCAGCTGCCCGAACGCGTCGGCGATCGCCGTCTTGGTCATCGACTGCAGCCACAGCCGCTGCACCGGCTTCTTCACGCCGGCCTTCTCGTACAGGTAGGCGAAGATGAGCTCGCCCTCGCGGCCCGCGTCACAGGCGTTGATCACGTCGCCGACGTCCTCGCGCTTGAGCTGGCGCGTCACGACCGACATCTGCTTCTTGGACCGCTCGTCCCGGACGACGAGCTTGAAGCGGTCGGGGACGATCGGGAGATCGGCCATCCGCCACTTCTTCCACTTCGGGTCGTACTCCTCGGGGTCGGCGAGCTGCACGAGGTGGCCGACGGCCCAGGTCACGACGTGGTCGGGGCCCTCGAGGTAGCCCTCGTGCTTCTCGAAGCCGCCAGGGAGCACGCGGGCCAGGTCGCGGCCCACGGATGGCTTCTCGGCGATGACGAGGGTCTTGCCCATGCGGGGCAGCAGGGTAGCGCCGCGACGGCGCCGACCCCGCCGCGGCTCGACAGACGGGCCGGTGTACCGTCCAGTCGCGATGGACGCCCCCCGCACCCGCTACGCCCGCAGCGGGCGACACCACATCGCCTACCAGGTCGCCGGCGACGGACCGATCGATCTCCTCTACGTGCCGACCTGGATCTCCCAGGTCGAGCTCCTGTGGGAGGAGCCGCACCTCAACCGGTTCTTCAGCCGCCTGGCCTCGTTCTCGCGCCTGATCCTGTTCGACCGCCGCGGGTCGGGCCTGTCGGATCCGATGGCGGGCGCGCCGACGCTCGAGGAGCAGATGGACGATGTCAACGCCGTCCTGGACGCGACCGGATCGTCGAGCGCGGCGCTCATCGCGATGCTCGAGGGCGGGCCGATGGCGATGCTGTTCGCGGCGAGCTTCCCGGAGCGCACGCGGGCGCTGGCGCTCTACACGACATTCGCGCGCTCCACGCGGTCCGACGACATCCCCTGGGGCGTCTCGGCCGCCGAGCGCACCGCCCAGGTGGAGGAGTTCGTGTCGCAATGGGGCGAGGGGTCGCGCCTGGCGCGGCTCTCGCCCCAGGCCGCCGCTGACGTTTCGATCGACACGTGGTACGCGAAGCTCGAGCGCCACTCGGCCAGCCCCGGGACGGCCCGGGCGATCATGCAGCTCGTCGGGGAGATGGACGTGCGGGCGGTCCTCCCGACGATCCGGGTCCCAACCCTGGTGATGCACCGGACCGACGACCCGATGATCGATCCCCGCCACGCGACCTATCTCGCCGAGCGGATCCCCGGCGCCCGCCTGGTGACGATGCCGCCGGGCGACACCCTCCCGATCGTGGACGGCGACATCCTCACGGACGAGATCGAGGAGTTCCTGACCGGAAGCCGGGCCTCGAAGGAGCCCGACCGGGTGCTCGCGACGGTGCTCTTCACCGACATCGTCGACTCGACCGGCCACGCCGCCACGCTCGGGGACCAGCGCTGGCGCGATCTGCTCGAGCGCCACGACGCGATCACCCGCGGCGAGCTGGCCCGGTTCCGGGGGCGCGAGGTCAAGCACACCGGCGACGGCATCTTCGCGACGTTCGACGGCCCGGCCCGGGCGATCCGCTGTGCCGAGGCGATCTCGGACGCCGTCGCGAAGCTCGGCGTCGAGATCCGGGCCGGCCTTCACACCGGCGAGGTCGAGTTGCGCGACGACGACGTGGCCGGCGTCGCGGTCCACATCGGCGCCCGCGTGGCCGCCGAGGCCGGGGGCGGCGAGGTGCTCGTGTCGAGCACCGTCAAGGACCTCGTCGCCGGGTCTGGCATCGACTTCGCCGAGCGGGGCACGACCGAGCTCAAGGGCGTGCCCGGCGAGTGGCGGATCTTCGCCGTCGACCGCTGATCAGGGGGCGCAGCCGCCCGTCGACACCGGACCCCGCGCGCCGGCGAGCACCCGCCGGACGACCGCATTGGGCACGCCGAATCCGCCCCGGCGGCCGCCGCCGGTCGTCGCGGCGAACACCGTCGCGACGACCTGCCCGCGCCCGTCGACGAGCGGCCCGCCGGAGTTCCCGGGCCGCACGTGGCCCCGCAGGGAGGCGATCTCCCGGGTGACCGGCCCCTGCCCGTAGGCGTCCTGGGAGACGAACCGGCGCGTCTGCCCCAGCCGGCCCGGCTGAACGTCGAAGGGCCCGTTCTCGGGGTAGCCGAGGATCGCCGCCGGCGTGCCCGCCGCCGGGTCGCGGGCCAGCGGCAGGGCGGGACGGCCGAGGCCGCCGACGGCGAGGATCGCCAGGTCGTTCGTCGGATCGAAGGCGACCGCCCGGGCGGGGAGGCGATCGCCCGCGCCGTCGCGCTGGACCGCCGTGTCGGACTCGCCGGCGACGACGTGCGCGTTCGTCACCACGAGGCCGGGGCGGACGACCCAGCCCGACCCCTCGATCCCCAGCCCGCACGCCGTCCCCGTGACGCGGACGACGCTCCTGCGGGCCGCCTGCACCTGCGCGTCGCGCGCGATGCCCGGAGGCGGCGGGCCGACGTTCGCCTCCGGCCCGTCGACCCGGGGGAACGGGTCGAGGCGGTTCAGGGCGTTGAGGATCGGCCCGGAGGGCGGCAGGAGGTCGTTGAGCCGGTTGAGAATGGCCGAGCGCTGCGCCGCCCGGCGCACTCCCGGAACGTTCGGCGCGTTGAGCGCCGCGGCCCCGATGACCCAGGCGATGCCCAGCGCCACGCACGCGGTCAGCGCCGCGCCGAGGACGCCGTCGACGGCCGCGAGCCCGGGCAGGCGCAGGCTCCGGCGCAGCCGCACGGCGACCGCCTCGAACCCGGTGGCCAGGACGCCGCCGACGATGACCGCGCCGCCGAGGGCGAGAAGCGGGGCGTACGGCGAAGCGCTCCCGTCCGGCAGCAGCAGCGGCGCGAGGCGTGCGCCGAGCACGGCCCCGGCCGCAAAGCCGACGAGGGACAGCGCACCGATGACGAATCCCTGGCGATACCCCTGGATCGCCAGGAGCACGGTGAAGCCGACGATGATCCAGTCGATCGCAGTCATGGCGGGGCCCGGCCGAGCCTAGATGGTGCCGTTCCCGGGCCCGGAGCGGCGCTGCCAGGCGCGGGATCGACTACATTGGCGCGCGCAGTGGCCGATCGCCGCAGAGAGCCTCCGTCGGCAACGACCCCGCGGCCTGCGACCTTCGAGTCGGCCTCGGGACGTCGCCGACCGCCGTCGCGCTACGACCGACGTCAGCGCCTCTATCGGCGTGCCGTGCCGCTGCTCATCGTCGCGGGCCTGGCCTTCGTCGTCGGAGTGATCGTGGGCGCCCTCCACACCCCGGGCGAGCAGAAGGTGGCCGACGCCTACGCCAAGGCCTGGGCGAAGGGCAACTACGCGGCGATGTACAAGCTCATCTCCGACGACGCGAAGCGCAGCGTCACGCCGGCGGCGTTCCGCGCTGCCTACCAGCGCTCGGCGGACACGGCGACCGCCACGTCGACGTCGGTCGGCCAGGCCAAGGATCCCCAGGACAGCGCCGTCGCGGTCCCGGTGAAGATGAAGACGCGGCTGTGGGGCGAGGTCGGCGGGACCGTGACCCTGCGGTTCCAGGGCAGCGGCGACAGCGCCAAGGTGGCCTGGACCCCGGCGCTCACCTTCCCAGGACTCGCCGAGGGCCAGTCGCTGACGCGGTCGACCGCGCTGGCGCCCCGCGCCCCGATCCTGGCCACCGACGGCCAGGCGCTGGCCAAGGGGCCCGGCCGGACCTCCGCGATCGGCGACGCGGCCTCCGAGATCGTCGGCACGCTCGGCCCCGCACCGCCGGCACGCCGGGCCCGGCTGTTCGCCCAGGGCTATCCGGCGGACGCCTCTGTCGGGCTCAACGGCCTCGAGCGCGTGTTCCAGCCCCAGCTCGCCGGCACGCCGGGCGGGACACTCAAGGCGGGCGGCGCGATCGTCGCCCGGTCGCGGCCCCGGCCCGGGCGGGCCGTCCGCACCACGATCTCGCCGAAGCTCGAGACCGCCGCCGCCAACGCGCTTGCCAACCAGGACGGCGGCGTCGCGGTCCTCAAGCCGACCGGCGAGATCCTCGCCCTGTCCGGGCAGGCGTTCTCGGTCCTCCAGCCCCCCGGCTCGACGTTCAAGATCGTGACGACGACCGCGGCGCTCGAGGAGGGAAAGGTCAAGCTCACAGACGAGTTCCCGGTCCAGACATCGGCGAACATCGAAGGCTTCCTGCTCTCCAACGCCGGCGGAGAGGCGTGCGGCGGCACGTTCCTGAACTCCTTTGCCGAGTCGTGCAACTCCGTCTTCGCCCCGCTCGGGGTCAAGGTGGGCGGCGCCGGGCTCGTGAAGTATGCCGAGCGTTTCGGCTTCAACCAGAGCCCGGGCATCGACGGCGCCGAGACCCCTTCGATCCCGCGCACCTTCACCGGCGACCTGGACGTCGGCTCGTCGGCGATCGGCCAGGGCAAGGTGCAGGCCACCGCGCTCGAGATGGCCTCGATCGCCGCAACGGTGGCCACCGGCGGGCTGCGCTACCAGCCGCGGTTCGTGTCGAAGCCGACGCCGAAGCCCACGCGGGTGATGAGCCGCCGCACCGCGAAGACCCTCACGAAGCTCATGACCGAGGTCGTCAAGGTCGGGACCGGGAAGAACGCCCAGATCTCGGGCATCACCGTGGCGGGCAAGACCGGCACGGCCGAACTCGGCGGCAACCTGACCGACGACGCCTGGTTCACCTCGTTCGCGCCCGCGGAGCGGCCGAAGATCGTCGTCGCTGTGCTGCGCATCGAGGCCGGCGCCGGCGGCGACTTCGCGGCGCCGATCGCGCGCCAGGTCCTAGTCGACGCGCTCCAGAAGTAGCGGGCCGGGCCGTTGCGCCGCCGCGAGCGGCGCTAGATGTCGAGGTCCACGCGCGCCTCGCCCTGCGCCGAGCGGATCTTCAGCTCGAGCGGGCGGTTGTTCAGCGCGGTGAGGGGAAGCTTGAACAGCAGCAACGAGCCTTGGACCACGCCGTTGGCGGGCGGGCTGTTCGGCGTCGGGATGAAGCCGTTGTCCGTGGCCGGCGGGCCGCCGCCGGGCGCGACGAGGCCGCCACGGTAGGCCCACTGGTTGGTCAGCGCGAGCGGGAGCGGCTCGTACCGGTCGTCCTGCGTGTCGGTGATCTCGAACGCGTTCGCCGCCACCTGCGGTTGCGACGACTGGTTCTGGACCCGGAGGAACACGGCGAACCAGACCTCCGTGTTCTTGATCGCCCGGTCCTTGAGGCCCACGCCCGCGAGGTACGCCTTGTCCTCGGTGTCGCGCGGGTTGAGCTGCCGCGAGATCTGCACCTGGTAGCTCATCGGCCCGATGTCGAGGTAGGCGCCCTCGGTGAGGCCCTCGGTCTTCGGTGACTGCTTGTTGCCGCAGGCCGAGACGCCCAGGGCGAGGGCCAGCGTCAGAGCGGCGGCGAGGATGCGAAACGATGCGGCCACGGCGGCGGGCAGTCTATAGCGTCGGGCGGGGAGCGACGGTCACGGCCCGGGCACCCCCGGCGATGGTGGCCCGCGCGCCCGCCCCTTCGCCCTCCTCGAGGATCTGCCGCAGGCGGCGCAGCGACTTCTTCAGCTTGCGCCGGTACCAGCCGCGCGCGCCGAACGACTCCATGATCCGATCGGTGATCAGCGCGGGCACGATCTCGGTGACGACCTCCACGTCCGTCCCGCCGTGCGGGGCGTCGCGCAGCGTCCAGACCGTGAGCAGCTTGAGCCGGTTGAACTTGCCCGAGCGGCCGGCCTCCACGATGCGGTGCGGCCGGTCGAACTCGACGACCGTGACATCGGCCCAGTTGAACCGGTTCAGCGGCGCGCGCACCTTGAACCTGACCCCGGCGCCCAGGCCGTAGGAGTCCTCGCGGGTCAGGTGCCAGTCGGTGAGGAAGTGATCGTTGAACTCCGCGTGGTTCGCGACGTCGGCGAGGTACTCGAAGACCTCGGCGCGCGGGCGCCCGACCACGATCGACAGGCTGACCGGATTCACGGCCGCCAGTCTATCCGGGCGAGCCGGGCCGCGAACCGCGGGGACGGTCAGGCGGCGCGGATGGTCAGGCGCACGGTCTGGCCCTGCTCGCTGCTGCGCACGAGCTCGGAGTCGAGCGGCGTCTCGCGGCACACCGACCGGCACAGCTCGCAGCGCTGGCGCCCGTCGTCGTAGCGGTAGAGGTGCTCGCCGATGAGCGGCGTGCGGCGGCAGTCGTGGCAGCGCGGGCTGCCGGCCGAGCGCGACGAGATGCCCTTGCGGAGCAGCACACGCTCGAACTCGGGGAAGGTGACGGGGAGGCGGCGCATGGAGCCGGGGTTCGCCTCCGGACGGGCCGATCCTTCCCGCTGCACGGCGCGGCCCACGGGCGGACAGCCGGCTCGCGACGGCGGCTCCGGGCCCGTCCGCGAGGGGCCCGGCGGACGCTCCCGACCGTCGCCGCGCCAACCCTGGGCAAGCTGGCGCGGGGAGCGGGTTGGCGCATTGACACTCGCAGTATTCTTCCCGTGGGCAACGCCGCCGCCGCTGCGCGCCGGCACGAGTGAGAGGCAGAAACAATGGCTTCGATCGAGACAGGCACGCTTCCAGGAATCGGGTCGTTTCGGTGTGCGTCCTGCGACTACGTCGTGGTGCTCGCCGCCGAGGACGAGCTGCCGCCGTGCCCCGCGTGCGACGGGACGACGTTCGTGCGGGCCTCGCTGTTCGAGACCCGCCGGGGTGCCGGCCAGCCGGGCCCCGACGCCGCGACCGAAGCGCCCGACTGGCTCGCCGAGGTGCGCGCGGCGATCGCGACGCCGGGCGAGTACCTGGCCTTCGACGACGGCGGCGAGGTCGAGGTCGTCCCCCTCGCTGAGGAGTGGACGCGCATCGGCCGCAGCCTGGCCGCCGACATCCGCTTCGACGACCCCACCGTGTCGCGCCGCCACGCGCTCGTCGTGCGCCAGCCCGACGGCGTCCGCGTGCTGGACGACCGCAGCCTCAACGGCGTCTTCGTGAACGGCGAGCGCGTCGAGTGGAGCCCGCTGCGCGACGGCGACGAAATCGTGCTCGGCTGCCACTGCCTGCGCTACCTGCACGTCGAGACCGTCGCCGCCTCCTCGGCCGCGAGCGACGCGCCGGGCGAGCCGGTCGCCTGACCCTGCCCCGCCGTCTCGCCGGGGCCCTCCGGCCTCTATAGTCGCCGTCGATGGCGGCCACGATCGCAGTGCTCTCCCAGAAGGGCGGAACCGGGAAGACGACGACGGTTCGGACCCTCACCGACGTGTTCCGCCGGGTCGGGCTGTCGACCCTGGCGATCGACCTCGATCCGCAGGGCAACTTGGCCGACTACTTCGATGTGGACCCCGACGCCGACCCGACGATCGCCGACGTCCTGGCCGGCGGCCGCCCCGCCGCCGAGGCGATCCACGACGACGTGATCCCCGCCAACCTGCAGCTCGCCGAGGCCGAGCTGACCCTCGGGGGCAAGATGGGCCGCGAGATGACCCTGCGCCGGGCGCTGCGGGAGATCGGCGAGCGCTACGACGTCATCCTCATCGACTGCCCGCCCGCGCTCGGCCTGCTCACCGTCAACGCGCTCGTCGCCGCCGACTACGCGCTCGTGACCGCCGAGGCCCAGTACTTCGCGCTGCAGGGCGTCGAGCAGGCGCTCGAGGTCGTGGAGCTCGCGAAGGAGAGCCTGAACCCCGGCCTCGAGTTCCTGGGCATCGTGCTGAACCTCGCCGACATGCGCACGGTGCACTCGCGCGAGGCGCAGGCCTCGCTTGCCGAGCACTACGGGGACAAGCTCTTCGAGACGGTGATCCGCCAGTCGATCGGCTACGCCGAATCAGCCGAGCGGGCCGTGTCGATCCTCGACTACCGCCCCGACCTCGGCGCCGACTACGTGGCCCTGGCGGGCGAGGCGCTCGACCGGCTCGGCCTGCGCGACGCCCGCCGCGAGCTGCGCAAGCTCTCGATGAACGGGGCCCGCGCGTCGTGACCCGCGGCCGGCATCGCGCGACGGATCGCGTGATCGTCCCGGTCGTGGCGGCCGCGGCCGCCGCCCTCGCGCTCGGCGGCTGCGGGAGCGACAGCAGCGGCGCCGCGAACGCCGGCCCGCTCTTCCAGCCGACGCCGACCACCGCGAAGGACTCGCCCGCGGGCACGCCGGTCAAGCCGAAGCAGGCTGCCAAGCCGGCGGGGACCCTGAGTGCCGAGCTCCTGCGGCCCGCCGGGCTCTACAGCTCGCCGGGCGGCAAGCGGGTCGCGCGGCTGAGCACCCGAACCGAGTGGAAGTCCCCCCGCCTCCTTCCGGTCGTCGCCCGCAGGGGCCAGTGGCTCGGCGTGATCTCCGCGCAGATGCCCAACAACCGGACGGGCTGGATCCGCAACCGCGGCCTGCGCTTCTACCGCAGCCCCTACGCGCTGCAAGTGCAGCGCGGGGCCCGCAAGCTCGTGATCCGCAAGAACGGCCGCGTCCTCAGCCGCATCACCGTGGCCGTCGGGCGGCCGGGTCACGAGACGCCGCTCGGGGTGTTCGGCGTGACCGACAAGCTCCTCATCAAGAAGTACACGCCCTACGGGTGCTGCGCGATCGCCACGAGCGCCGAGCAGCCCAACATCCCGCAGGGGTGGGGCGGCGGCGACCGCATCGCAATCCACGCGACCTCGGACCCGGCCTCGATCGGCCAGGCCGTCAGCCTCGGCTGCATCCGCGCCCCGACCGACGTGATGGAGCGCCTCGTGCGCCAGATCCCGCTCGGCACGCGGGTCACGGTCTCGGCGTAGGGCGGTCGCCCTACAGCGACTGCACGTCGGCGCCGTCGGGCTCGAACGCCGCGCGGCGGACCTGCGCCCAGCCCGTGCAGCGCTCTCGCAGGTTCTGGACGACCAGCCCGGTCTGCTCGCAATGCGTCCACACGAGGACGGTCGGCCCGGCGCCGGACATCGTGGCGCCGAGCGCGCCGAGATCCGACGCGGCACTGAGGATCTCCATCGAGCGCGGATACAGGTGGGCGCGGGCGGGCTGGTGCAGGCGGTCCTTGAGACCGTGGGCGACGTGCTCCCACTGGCCGGTCGCGAGGCCGAGGACGAGCAGCGCAGCGTGCCCGACGTTGTAGGCCGCGTCGGCGATCGGCACCACCGGGGCGATCGCGGCGCGGGCCTGGGGCGTGCGCAGCGCCTGGTCCGGCACGACGAGCACCGCCTCGAGCCCGGCCGGAACGTCGAAGCGGGTCGCGGCGCCGTCGGTCCAGACGACGAACCCGCCGAGCAGCGCCGCAGCGACGTTGTCGGCGTGGCCTTCCTGGCTGACCGCCAGGGCGAGCACGTCGGCGTCGAGCTCGAACAGGTGGTCGGCGGCGAGCAGGCCGGCCACGATCGCCGCGGCGCTCGTGCCGAGCCCGCCCGACAGCGGGATGTCCGAGCGGATCGTGAAGCGGAAGTCGTCGGCGGGGTGGAGCAGCTCGAAGGCCCGGACCGCGAGGTTGCGCCGGTCGCGGGCGATGTCGAGGTCGGTCACGACCTCGAAGCGCCCGGTCTCCTCGACCTCGAGCTCCATGTGGAGGCCCAGGGCGGCAGCGAGGACGTCATAGCCTGGCCCGAGGTTTGCCGAGGACGCGGGGACGCGGACCACCCGGCGGCGGTTCACGCCAGCACCGCCCGCTCCACCGCGGCGAGGTCGGGCTCGCACGGGACGACGGCGCCGGCCTGATCGAGCGCCGTCTGCGGATCCTTGAGGCCGTGGCCGGTCAGGACGCAGACGACCCGCTCGGCGTCGCCGGCGCCATGCCGGAGCAGGCCGGCCACCGAGGCCGCCGACGCCGGCTCGCAGAAGACGCCCTCGGTCGCCGCCAGGAGCCGGTAGGCGGCGAGGATCTCCGCGTCGCTGACGGCCTGGATCGCCCCGCCCGAGCCGGTCACGGCGGCCATCGCCTCCTCCCAGCGCGCCGGGTTGCCGATGCGGATCGCGCTGGCCACGGTCTCGGGGCGCTCGACGGGCGCGCCGCGGACCAGGGGGGCGGCCCCTTCGGCCTGGAAACCGAGCATGCGCGGGGCGGTGCCCGCTTCCTGGAAGCCCTTCCAGTACGCGGTGATGTTCCCGGCGTTGCCCACCGGGATGCAGAGCGCGTCCGGTGCGCCGTCCAGCGCCTCGACGAGTTCGAAGGCGGCCGTCTTCTGGCCCTCGAGCCGGAACGGGTTCACCGAGTTCACGAGCGCGATCGGATGCGCCTGAACCAGCTCCCGCACGAGCGCGAGCGCCTGGTCGAAGTTGCCGCGCAGCGCCACGACCCGGGCGCCGTGCATGAGCGCCTGGGCCAGCTTGCCGGTCGCGATCTTCCCCTCGGGCACGATCACCGCCCCGCGCAGCCCGCCGCGGGCGGCGTAGGCGGCGGCGCTCGCGGCAGTGTTGCCCGTTGACGCGCAGATGACCGCTTCGGCGCCGTCCCGGACCGCGGCGGACACCGCGCAGGTCATCCCGCGGTCCTTGAACGATCCCGTCGGATTGGCCCCCTCGATCTTCAGCCACACCTCCGCACCGACCCGCTCGGAGAGGCGCGGCGCCAGCACGAGCGGGGTCGCCCCCTCGTCGAGCGACACCACCGGGTCGCCGGCCGCGAACGGCAGCCGCTCCCGGTAGCGCTCGATCAGGCCGGCCACGGGCTCACGCGTCGAACTGCTCCTCGATCACGCGGATCGCGCGCGGCGCCGAGCGCATGAAGTCCAGGCCCGCCAGCAGGTCGCAGGCCGCGAAGAACCGGGACTCGAGCGCGGGGTGCAAGACCATCACGAGCCGGGCGTCCCCCCCGAGGCCCCGCTGGACCACGGACTTGATCGAGACGCCCTGGAGGCCGAGGATCTGCGCGATCTGCCCGAGCACGCCTGGCTGGTCGGCCACCTCGAGGTGGAGGTAGAAGGCCGACTCGACGTCGGTGACGATCGCCAGCCGCTCCGTCGGCGCGGGCACCGGCGTCCCGCCGCGCAGGAGGCTGACGACGTCGCCGAGCACGGCGCTCGCGGTCTGCGGGCCCCCGGCCCCCGGGCCCTGCAGCGTGATCTCGGTGATCGCGGCCGACTCGACCGTCACGGCGTTGAACGGGCCGTTGACCGAGGCGAGCGGATGCCCCCGGTACAGGAACGCGGGATGGACGCGGACCGACAGGCCGCCGTCGACGCGCTCGGCAGTGCCGACGAGCTTGAGCGACAGCCCGAACTCGCGGGCATAGGCGATGTCGTCGGAGGTGACGTGCTCGATCCCCTCGCACACGACGTCGTCGAGATGGACGGGCGTCCCAAAGGCCAGGCGGGCCAGGATCGCCATCTTCGCGGCGGCGTCGCGACCGTCGACGTCCTCGCCCGGGTCGGCCTCGGCGTAGCCCAGCCGCTGCGCCTCGCGGAGCGCCTCGGCGTACCCGACGCCCTCGCCGGGCCCGTCCCCGGCCCCCGCCATCTCGCTCAGGATGAAGTTCGCGGTCCCGTTCACGATCCCGTGCAGCCGGTCGACGCGGGCGCCCGCGAGCGAGTCGGCGAGCACCCGGACCACGGGCACGACGCCCGCCACGGCCGCCTCGAAGCGCAGCTGCACGCCGGCCTCGCGCGCGGCGTCCCACAGCTCCTCCCCGTGGCGGGAGAGCAGCTGCTTGTTGGCCGTCACGACCGGCGTGCCCGCGCGCAGGGCGCGGAGCACGAGGGTCCGCGCCGGCTCGATCCCGCCCATGAGCTCGACGACGGCGTCGGCCCCGTCGACGATCGCCTCCCCGTCGCCCTGGGAGCGGGTCAGGACGCCGCTGATCGCCGGGCGCCGCCCGGTGATCGCCGCGACGCTGGCGGCCCGCGCTGCCAGCAGCTCGTCGAAGGCGCCGCCCACCGTGCCGTGCCCGAGCAGGCCGAGGCGGAACTCCTGAGGGCCGTCAGTCGAGGTCACGGGCGGCGAGATCCTCGAACGTCTCGCGGCGGACGACGGCACGGGCGTCGCCGTCCTGGCAGAAGATGATGGGCGGGCGCGGAACGCCGTTGTAGTTGTTGGCCATCGCGTGACCGTATGCGCCCGTGGCCGGCGTGACCAGCAGGTCGCCCGGCCGGGGCGAGGGAAGGCGGACGTCGCGGACGATCACGTCGCTGGACTCGCAGTGCTTGCCAGCCACGTGGCAGGGCTCGCCCCCGGCCTCCATGCGGTTGGCCAGCGCCGCCTCGTAGACGGCCCCGTAGAGCATGGGCCGCAGGTTGTCCGACATGCCGCCGTCGACGGCGACGTAGGTCGAGACCCCGCGCTTGACCGATTCGACGGTGTACAGCGTGACCGTGCTGTTCGCGACCAGCGCGCGGCCCGGCTCGAGCAGGACCGTCGCGTGTGCGAGATCGGTCGCGGCCCGCAGGGCGGCCAGCTTCACGCCGACGTACTCCGGGATCGACGGCGGCCGGTCCTGGGCGGTGTAGGCGACGCCGAGCCCGCCGCCGAGGTCGTAGACGTCGAAGTGCCCGACTGCCGCGAGCTCCTGGACCGCGCGCCGGAACGCTTCGAGCTCGAAGACTTGCGAGCCGATGTGCATGTGCAGGCCGGCAACCTCGATCTGCGGGAGGGCCTGGAGGCGCTCGATCGCCACGCGGGCCTCGTCCACCGGCAGGCCGAACTTGGAGTCCAGCTGCCCGGTCGAGATGAAGTCGTGCGTGTTGGGCTTCACGCCCGGGGTGACCCGCACCAGCACCCGCTGCGCGCGTCCCTGGCCGGCGGCCGCGGCCGCGAGGCGCTCGATCTCGTCGAGGGCGTCGACCACGATGAGGCCGGCGCCGGCGCCGCAGGCGGCCCGCAGCTCGGCGTCGGACTTCGCGTTGCCGTGGACGACGATGTCCGCGGGATCGAAGCCGGCCCGCAGGGCGAGGGACAGCTCCCCGCCCGAGGCGACATCGACGGCCAGTCCCTCCTCGGCAAAGACCCGGTAGACCGCGGTGCAGGGAAAGGCCTTGGAGGCGAAGACGACACGCCCCGGCTCGTGTTCGGCGGCGAGCGCGGCCCGGAAGGCGCGGGCCCGCGCGCGCAGATCGTCGACCGCCACGGCGTAGGCCGGCGTCCCGAACTCGCGGGCGAGCTCGACCGCGTCGCAGCCGCCGATCTCCAGCCGGCCCTCCGAGGTGACGCGGCTGCCGAGCGGATAGACGCGCGACAGCCCGGGCGCCAGCGCCTCGAGGGCGGGGTCGCCCGGGGCGAGCAGCGCGGAGGGATCGGGCGCGACGGCCATGCGGCGATTATCCCCGTTCGGGCGGGGCGGGCGCCCGCCGGGCTCGACAGGCGCCGCCCGCACGCGGCACACTCGGCCGATGCGGCTTGCCCTGCCGGACCCGCCCGACGACACCGGACGCCACGCCGGCCTCGCCTACGCGCAGTGGCTGCCGGCCGGCCCGCCGCGCGGCGGGATCCTGATCCTGCACGGCGCCGGCTCCCGCAAGGAGAGCCACTTCGACTTCGCGCGCGCGGCCCGCGCGGCCGGCTTCGCGGCGCTCGCCTTCGACCAGCGCGGCCACGGCGAGAGCGACGGGCCGATGGACGCGCGCGCGCTCGACGACGTCGCGGCGATGGCCGCGCTCCTGCCGCCCGGGCCGGTCGCGCTGCGGGGCTCGAGCATGGGCGGCTTCCTCGCCATCGCGGCCGCCCGCCGGGCCGGGGCCAGCGCCGTCGTGGCGATCTGCCCGGCCGACGCCGGCCTGCTGCTGCGCGGGCTGCGCTCGGGGCGGCTGGAGTTCGACGCCGACGTCGCCGCCCTCGCCCCGCTGCTCGAGGCCATCGACCTGCCCCGCGTCGTCGCGACGCTGGACATCCCGCTGCTCCTCCTGCACGCGAAGGGCGACGAGCGGGTGCCGGTCGCGGCGTCGCGGACGCTCGCCGCGGCCGGCGGCGAGCGCGTGCGCCTCATCGCCGTCCCGGGCGGCCACCATCGGTCCGTGCAGCACGACCCCGAGCTCCAGGGCGAGTCGCTGCGCTTCCTGCACCGGGCGCTCCCGGCCCCCGCCGAACTGGAATGAGACTCATTCCCAGGTAGACTCGCCGCCCATGGGGTGGCTGACCGATCCGCTGTCCGCGCCGTACTTCCAGCGCGCGCTCGCCGAGGTGCTGCTGCTGTCGGTGCCGTGCGGACTGCTCGGGAGCTGGATCGTGCTGCGGCGGCTGGCCTTCTTCAGCCACGCCGTGGGGACGGCCGCGTTCCCGGGCCTCGTCCTGGCGGCCCGCTGGGGTGTCGCGCCCCAGGTCGCGGCGCTCGCCTCCGCGCTGGGCTTCTCGGCCGGGCTCGAGGGCCTGGCCCGGCGCGGCGCCGACCGGGGGCTCGGCACCGATGCCACCACGGGGCTGGCCTTGGTGGCCGCGCTCGGGCTCGGCGTGGTCCTCGCGAGCGGCGTCTTCCGTTCGGGCGCGGGGGTGGACCGCCTCCTCTTCGGCACCCTGCTGGGGCTCAGCGACGGGGACCTGCGCTTCGCCGCGCTCGTCGCCGCCGCCACTGCGGTCGCTGCTGCCGCCCTGCGCCGGAGATGGCTCGGCACCGCGTTCGGCCCCGGCAGCGCCCGCACCCTTGGGTTGGGCCCGGCCGTCGCGGACCGTGCCCTCCTCGCCGCGATCGCCGTGACCGTCGTGGCCGCACTGCCCGCGGCCGGGGCGCTGCTCGCCAGCGCCCTGCTCGTGGTGCCGGCGGCGACCGTCCGCCTCGTGGCCCCCAGCGTCCCGGCGCTCCAGGCCGGGTCGGTCGGGCTGGCCGCCGCCGAGGGCGCCGCCGGGCTGTGGCTGGCCGATGCCGCCAACGCTCCGCCCGGCCCGGCCATCGCCCTGCTGGCCGGAGCGGCCTACGTCGCGGTCGCCACCGGATCCGCCGCCCGCCGCGCGCAGCGCCTGCGCGCGACCGCCGAGGCCCCGTCGTGAGCGGCGGCGCTCCCGTGGTCGAGGCCGACGGCCTCGCCACCGGCTACGACGCCGGCGAGCCGGCCCTGCGCGGCGTCACGTTCGCGGTCGGGCCAGGGCGAATCGTCGCGCTGCTCGGCCCCAACGGCGGCGGGAAGACCACGCTGCTGCGGGCGCTCCTCGGCGAGCTGCCGGCGCTCGCCGGCCGCGTGCGGCTCTCCGCCCGCCCGGCCTACGTGCCCCAGAACGACGACACCCGGCTCGACTTCCCCGTGACGGCGGCGGACGTCGCCGCGATGGGCGCCTTCGCCCGCATGCCCTGGTGGCGCCCGCTCGGCGCGGGCACCCGCCGCGCTGCCGCCGACGCCCTCGCGCGCGTGGGCCTCGAGGACCGCGCCGGCGTGCGCTACGGCGACCTCTCCCGGGGCCAGCGCCAGCGGGTGCTCGTGGCGCGGGCGCTCGTGCAGGATGCCCCGATCGTCCTGCTCGACGAGCCCTTCGCCGGCGTCGACGCCGCCAGCGCCGAGCGGATGATGGCGCTGCTGGCACGGCTGCGCGACGAAGGCCGCACCCTGCTCGTCGCCACCCACGACATCGACCAGGCCCGCCGCTGGGACCTGGTCCTCTGCCTCAACGGGGAGCAGATCGCCTTCGGACCGCCCGCCGCCGCACTCGACTCCGCCGCGATCGAGCGCACCTACGGCGGCGAGATCGTGCTGCTGGAGGACGGCGGCCAGGCCGTTGCGGTCCAGCACCACCACCACCACGGCGGGGATGGGTGATGGGCGCGCTCCTGGACCCCTTCCGGGATCCGATCACCCAGCGGGCCCTGGCCGAGGTCACGATCCTCGGCCTCGCCTGCGGACCGCTCGGCGTGTGGATCGTGCTCTACCGCTCCGCCTACGCGGCCGAGTCGTTCTCCCACGCCATGCTCCCCGGCCTCGTGGTGGCCGCGCTGGCCGGCGTGCCGCTGCTCCTGGGTGCTGCGGGCGGCGTGCTCCTCGGCGCCGTGGCCGTCGCGGCCGCGGCGCGCGACCGGCGGATCGGCGCAGACACCGCCGTCGCGGTCGTCATCACGACGCTGGTGGGCGGCGGGGCGCTGCTCGCCCTCTCCCCCGACGTCCCGGCCCGGCTCGACGCGCTGCTCTTCGGCGACCTGCTCGCCACGACCGGAGCCGACCTCGCGGTCGCCGCCGCGCTGTGCGCGCTCGTGCTCCTGGGCTTGCGGGCGGGACACCGGTCGCTCGCGCTCGCCGGCTTCGACGCCAGCGCGGCACGCGCCCTCGGCGTCCGCCCCGGCCGGGTGCAGCTCGGCCTGCTCGTCGCCCTCGCGGTGACCTTGGTCGCGGCCGTGCCGGCGCTGGGCAACCTCCTCGTCCTGGCCCTGCTGATCGCGCCGGGCGCCGCGGCGCTGCGGCTCGCGACGCGGCTGGGGCGCGTGCTCGCGCTCGCCGCGGCCTTCGCCGTCCTGGCGGGCGTGCTCGGCCTCGAGGCCAGCTACCACCTCGACGTCGCCGCCGGCGCCGCCGTGGCGCTCGCCGCGGTCGGCATCTACGCCGCGGCGGCGCTGATCCGCCGCGGGCCGCGCCGGCCGGCCCGGGCGCTCAGGCCGGCGCCGGTCGAGGCCCTGTCGGGCTCGAGGTGACGATCGGCCCGTGGCGGCGGCGCACCACCGCCAGCCACGTCAGGCCGGCCACGATCGCGATCACGCTCTCGACCTGCGGCGTGGTGAGGCCGAGGAGCTCGGACGGGTTGCGGCGGATGAACTCGACCAGCAGCCGCTCGACGCCGGCGATCACCAGGTAGAGCGGGAAGAGCATCCCCGGGCGCACGTGGTCGCGCATTCGCCACAGCCACCAGGCGGCCAGCCCCATCGCGAGCGTCTCGTAGATCGGGGTGGGGTGAACCTCCTGCGTGGTCGGGACGGTGCCATGGGGGTAGGGCATCGCCCAGGGGAGGGATGACGTGATGCCGTAGTCGCCGTCGCCGGAGACCTGGCAGCCGATCCGCCCGATCGCGTAGCCGAGCGCGATCGCCGGGGCCGCCATGTCGAGGAGGCGGGCGTCGAGGAGCCCGCGCCACTTCGCCCACAGCGAGACGGCCGCGGCGCCGCCGATCACGCCGCCGATGAACACCAGGCCGGTCCCCGAGAAGACGTTGCCGAGCAGGTCGCCCTTGACCTTGTCGAAGTTCTGGATCAGGTAGTCGATGCGGGCGCCGACCAGGCCGCCGATGAGCGCCGCGAACATGACCTCGTAGGCCCAGTCGGCCGGCTTGCCGAGCTCCTTCAGGCGCCGGTGGGCGATGAGCCCGCAGGCCAGGAACGCGCAGGCGAACGCGACGCCGAACGTCTTGATCGGGATCCCCAGGAGGTCGATTTCCGGCTGCACCGCGTCCGGACGCTAGCGCGGGGGCGCTTGAGTTGCGGTGCCGACTCATATCGCGTACCCTCGTACGTTATGACAGACAGTCCGGCCAGCGCTGCGGCTGCCGCCTTCGACGCCGAGGCCGCCGCGTACGAGGCCCAGCGCCGGCGCCTCGTGCCGCCCTACGACGACTTCTACGGCGTCGCCGTCGAGGCGCTCGGCCTCACGGCCCGCCCGCCCGCCCGCATCCTCGACCTCGGCGCCGGCACCGGGCTGCTCGCCCGCGCGGTCGCCGCGGCGCACCCGGCGGCCCGGCTCACCCTGTTCGACGGCGCGCCCGCGATGCTCGAGCGGGCCCGGGCGGCGCTCGGGGACCGCGCCGGATACGCGGCCGGCGACCTGGCCGGCCCGCTTCCCGCCGGGCCCTGGGACGCCGTGATCAGCGCGCTCGCGATCCACCACCTCGACGACAGCGCCAAGCGCGGCCTCTTCGACCGCGTCCACGCCGAACTCGCACCCGGCGGGGTGTTCGTGAACGCCGAGCAGGTCAGCGGCCCCACCGGGCTGTTCGACGACGCCTACGAACGCTGGCACGAGGCGGCAGCGCGGGCGCTCGGCGCCTCCGACGAGGAGTGGGGCGGCTACGAGCGCCGGCGCGTGCACGACCGCTGGGCGTCGGTGGAGCGCCAGCTCGGCTGGCTGCGGGACGCCGGATTCGCCGACGCCGACTGCCTGTTCAAGCGCTACGGGTTCGCGGTGCTCGTGGCGCGGCGCGCGGGCTAGGGGGCGCCGGCGGCCTACAGGTAGTTCAGCGGGTTCGTGACCGACCCGTTGATGCGCACCTCGAAGTGCAGGTGCGCGCCGAAGCACAGCCCGGTGCAGCCGACGTAGCCGATCACCTGGCCCTTGCTCACGCTTTGCCCCACGCTGACCGCGAACGACGACTGGTGGGCGTAGCAGGTGGAGAGGGACGCCGTGTGCTGGATGCAGGTGTAGTTGCCGTACCCGCCCTGGGGGCCGGCCATGATCACCTTGCCGCCGTCGGCGGCGTGGATCGGCGTGCCCGTCCCGACCCCGATGTCGATGCCCGGATGACACGCCTCCCAGGCGCGCCGCTCGCAGAAGGGCGAGGTGATGGGCCCGTTCACCGGCCACATGAGCTGGCCCGACCCGGTGGTCGGCCCGCTGCTCTGGCTCTGGATCGTGCCCTCGATCTTCGCCTGCTCGCGCTGGTAGGCCTTGACGTCTTCCTGGGCCTGCTTGCGCGTCTGGCGCACCGACGCGAGGACATCGGCCTTCTCGGCCCGCACGGAGTCCCAGCCCTCGCGGGTCGTGACGAGACGGCCCTTGACCTGCGCGACCTCGTTGCGCCGGGCCAGGATCGCCGTGGTGATCTTGCGCTGGCGGTTCTCGAGCTTGTCGAGCCGGTCGGCGGCAACCTTCGTCCGGTCGCGGTCGGCCTTCACCGAGGTGATGACCCGCTGGTCCTGGTCGTTGATGCGCTGCATGAACTCGCCCCGCTCGATGAGATCGGCGAAGCCCTTCGAGGACAGGATCACGGTGACGATGTCGGGCGAGTCGGCCTTGTAGATCTCAGCGAGCCGCAGGGCGAGGATGCGCCGCGAGACCGCGAGGCGCGCCCGCAGCTTGGCCAGCCGCGCCCGCTGCTGGCGCAGGGCCGTCTGGATCCGGGTCAGCTGCGCCTGCTTGACGTCGAGATCCGCCTGGATCGTGTCCTGCCGGCGCTGGAGCGTCGTGATCGACCCTTGGAGCTTGTTGATCCGGGCCGTGTACCCGGAGATCGTGGTCGTGAGCACTTGCTCCTTGCCCTTGGCCTTCTCGATGACCTTCTGCTTGCGCTCGATCTTGCGCTGCAGCTCAGCGGAGGTCGCGCCGCTGGAGCCGAGCGGCAGGGCGATCCACAGCGCGAGCGGGATCAAGAGGGCAGGGAGGAGGACGCGCAGGTGACGCACGGGGCGGCGGAGGCTAGGACGGCGCCGGGGCGCACGCCAAGTCGGAAGCGGGGTTATGGAGCGGGCGGGTCATCGGGGCGGGTGCCTGCGGGGTTAGCTGACGGGCTCGCGCGTTGCGCTACGCCGCCATCAGGCGGCGATTCGCCCCAAGGGAATCCGGGTTTGGGTCCCCCGCTCCCCCGCGTCGCCAGCGAGGGATTCGGCGGCCACACCGTACCAGCGCCCCGGCCCGGGCGGGCCCGTTGCCGCCGGTCCTGCACGAGATCGTGCAGCCGCGGGTGCCGGCGGGGCTGGCGCCCCGGATTAAGGGCACGCAAAGGGCATCTGGGATCATCCCGACCAGGTCAATCGGCCTTCCCCCTCCCGGAATCCAGGATCTGAATCTCCTCATGGCCCGCCCCACTTCCTTCGGACGCGACACCGGCCTCCAGGCCCGCATGCTGCTGACGATGTTCCTGCTGGGCCTCGTCTACGCGGGGCTCGTCGCGGCGCTGCTCGCGGCCGGGGCGGGTGCCGTCACGGTGGCCGTGATCGCCGGTGCCCTGCTCGTGCTGCAGCTGTTCACGTCCGACAAGCTGGCCCTGCACTTGGCCGGCGCCCGCGAGGTGAGCCCGCAGGAGGCGCCGGAGCTGCACGCGATGATCGAGCGACTCTGCGTCCAGGCCGACCTGCCCAAGCCGCGGATCGCCATCGCCCAGACCGACATGCCCAACGCGTTCGCGATGGGCCGCTCGCCGAAGTCCGCCACCGTCTGCGCGACGACGGGGATCATGGACCTGCTCACGCCCGCCGAGCTCGAAGGCGTCATGGCCCACGAGCTGACGCACGTGCAGAACCGCGACGTGCTCGTCATGACGGTCGCGAGCTTCTTCGCCACGATCGCGGCCTACATCATGCAGTTCGGCTTCTTCTTCGGCGGGGACGACGACGAGGACGGCGGCTTCTTCGTCGTGATCATCGCGTCGCTCGCCGTCTACGTCCTCTCCTTCGTCCTGCTGCAGGCGCTGTCGCGCTACCGCGAGTTCGCCGCCGACCGCGGCGCGGCCGTGATGACCGGCCGGCCGAGCGCCCTGGCCTCGGCGCTGCTGAAGATCAGCGGCACGATGGAGCGCATCCCGCAGCGCGACCTGCGGGCGGCCTCTGAGCTCAACGCCTTCTACATCTTCCCCGCCGGAGCCAAGGATTCGCTGGTGAACCTGCTCTCGACCCATCCGCCGCTGGAGAAGCGCCTCGCCGCTTTGGCGCGGCTCGAGTCCCAGCTCCAGGGCGTGCCGGCGGCCCGGTAGGGTCCGGCCCGTGGGCCTGTTCGACGTCCTCACCGGCAAGCGCCAGCTCAAGGCCCCGGCGCCGGACCGGCTGTTCGCCCTCACGACCGCCTACGTGACGTTCGAGACCGAGCTGCAGCTCACGACCCGCGGCAGCGCCGGCATCGTCTTCCAGCCGCTCGCCACCGCGGACTTCCAGGGCATCGTCACCGAGATGGAGGAGGTCGTGCGGGCCACCGGCGGGGAGACCGGGACCCGGATCGAGACGAGCGACGACCGCTTCGGGTACCGCTGGATGATCCTGCGCGACGACGACTTCGAGGACCTCGTCGTCGGGATCAACGCGGTGTCGACGGCGCTCGAGGGGGGCGGGTACGGCGAGCGCGTGCTCTGCGCGGTCTTTCCGTTCCAGGACGCCGGCGGCAGCGCCGTGTACTGGATCTACAACTACAAGCGCGGGACGTTCTACCCCTTCGTGCCTGCGGCGGGCGAGCAGCAGCGCGACACCGAGCGGGAGCTGCGGCTCAAGGCCCAGGCCGGCGCCGAGCTGCCGATCGAGGCCGAGCTCGAGCGGTGGTTCCCCCTCTGGGGCATCCCGATCTGAGCCTGCCGCGTACCCCGGGCAAGCCCTGATTCCGTGGGCCGGCCCGTCATGACCGAATCCGTCTGGGACTACCCCCGCCCGCCCGCCCTCGAGCCGAGCCCCCGCCGCGTGCGCATCGTGCTCGGCGGCGAGACCATCGCCGACTCGTCCGCGGCGCTGCGGATCCTCGAGACCTCGCACCCGCCGACGATCTACGTGCCGGCGGCGGATTTCGCCCCCGGCGCGCTCGCGCCGGCGCCGGGGCGCACCACCGTGTGCGAGTGGAAGGGGCGGGCGGAGTACTTCGATGTCCTCGGCGGCGGGCAGCGCGCGCAGCGGGCCGCGTGGCACTTCCCCGAGCCGGTCGCCGGCTACGCGGCGCTGCGCGGCCACGTGGCCGTCTACCCCAGCCGGATGGACGCCTGCTACCTGGGCGACGAGCGGGTCGCGGCGCAGGACGGCGACTTCTATGGCGGCTGGATCACCGCGGACCTGGAGGGCCCGTTCAAGGGCGCCCCGGGCACGCTCGGGTGGTGAGAGGCCCGGCCGGGAGGCGCGACGGGCGGGGTTTCCCGCGGGCCGTCCGGCGCCGCGGCGCGGCTACCGGATCCGGACGCGCACGGTGAGCTTGCGGACGTTCCCGGCGGCGTCGACCGCCCGGACGTTCGCCGACCCGAGGCCGGTCACGCCGCGCTTGGCCGGCACCGTCACCCGCTTGGTGCCGGCCCGGCGGAAGGCCAGGCGGCGCAGGGACTGCGTGCGGCCCTTGAGCCGCAGGCGCACGGCGACGGTCGCCTTCTCGTTCACGCTCACGGTGCAGCGCGCCCGGCCGACGCCGCCGGCGCAGCGCAGCTTCACGACCGGCGGAGTCTGGTCGAGCAGCTTCACCGGCTCGGCGACGCCCGGGTACTCGTCGCTGAGCGTCGAGTTGAGGAAGGCCAGCCGGCGGAAGGCGCCGGTGGGACGGTCGAAGCGCCAGAGGCTGCGGTCCCCCAGGTCGCGCACCTGGCGGGCCACGACGATCGCCTGGCCCGAGCGGGTGAGCGCCGGCTGGTAGATGTCGAGGCCGCTGCGCAGCGCGGGGATGTCGAGCATCGCGCCCGCCGTCCGGTCCCACACGGCCACACTGGCCGCGAGGTCCTTGCCCTGGGTGAAGGCGATCGTGGACCCGTCGCCGGACATCACTGCCCGGCGCTGGGAGCCGTCGATGGGCAGGCCCGGGGTCGGCAGCAGCGACACCGTGCCGGTCGTCTCGAGTGCCGACAGGTCGGCGAGCATCACGTCGTCGAAGTTCAGGGGGACCCGGCCGGTCACGAAGGCGAGCAGCTTCCCGTCGTCGCTCAGGGACGGGCTCTGCTCCGACGAGTCCGTGTTGACCGGGGCCGGGATGGCGATCTTGCGCTTGCCGAGCACGTCGTAGAGGTAGACGTCGGACGGATTGCCGGCGGTCGCGCCCGGCCCGGACCACACGAGGTAGCGCCCGTCGCCCGAGAGCCGGGGCTGCTCGATGCAGTCGCCCTCGTTGACCCCGGGCAGCGGCACGGTGCGCCGGGTGCGGACGTTGTAGAGCGTCAGCTGCCGGCAGGCCGTGGCCGTCTTGCGGGCGTAGACGACGTAGCGGCCGTTCGAGGAGATTGCCGGCTCGTAACCGTCGGAGATCTTGCGCAGGCCGTTGACGCTGTCCCAGTACATGACGTCGAAGCCCCGGCTGAAGACGTAGGCGGTGCCGGTGACCTCGCGGCCGGCAGCACCGGCGGCCGGCGGGAGTGCGGCGGCGAGGCCCGCGGCGAGCAGCGCGGTCACGACGGGGAGGCGAAGGCGAAGGGACATGGAGGCAGTCGGGGGTCGGGATCGGGGCTGTCCGCCCGGATATCGGCCCGGCGGGGTGCGCGCTTGAGCCGCGCACCCCTGAGAACGCCGCTGGCGCGGGAATGTTGGCCGCCGGCGGCGTCACGCCCGTGGTCCCGTCAGTCGGTCTGCCGGCAGCTGACCCCGCGCCTAGCGGGGAAGCGTCACCCACTCCGCCTGTGCGACAACGTGGCCGCGACGGTCCAGGACGGCGGGAGCGATGTCCACGGACTCGTTCCGCCTGACTCGGACTGGGGCCGGCACTCGTTGCAGCCCGGCTCTGCGGATGCCCGACCGAACGGTCCGCAGCGTCGCCTTCGGCTTTCCACCGCTGGCGTCCTTGGTGGTCTTCACGAGGAAGCCGGTTCGGCTGCGCGCTGCGAGGCGGTACTGCACGCCGTTCGGGGTGAGTTCGGTGCAGCTGATCTTCGGCGCGGGGGACCTCGAGCGCAGGCGCGCGAGGGCGACGATTCCGTCGTCGCCCGCTTCGAGGATGTTGCTGGCGGCCACCGTGATCCGGCCGACCGAGTCAGGCACGCCAACTGTCGTGGGCGCCGTGAGCGGAAGGCCGTAGCCGGGGGTGGCCGGGCCAGCGAAGCAGGCGCGGCCTGTACCGGCGAGCGTCCGATCGGGTCGCCCTGACGCGGTGAATCGATACGTGACCGCGACGCCGCCGTACATGCCTCCAGTCGCGACGATCTGGCCGCCCTTCTCTACCGCCAGACTGCCCGGAATCACGTTGCGCTTCTGTTCGCCAACTGCGCTCCCGCTCTGGCCGAACGAGCGGTCGAGGCGGCCGCTGGCAAGCACGACGGCGGAGACCACGACCGGATAGGCGAACGTAAGGCTGGGATCCGGATGCCGCTCCAGGATCAGCAGCCGGCCTTTCGAATCGAGGGCGGCGTCAGCAACCCCGGTCCCGGAGTCCATCGATTCCTCAATTGCGTGGAAGGACCCTGGCGCGACCGCCCCAGCAGCGTCGATCCGGAGGACGAAGCGCTTCGCGACCGGCCGGCGTTCATTCGAGAGCGAGCCGACGACCAGGAGGCCCCCGGAGCCATCGTCGAGAATCGCGCCAACGTCGACCCACGTGCCCCATGGGACGCCCGGGATCGGGATCCGCGCAACCCCGCCAACTCCGAAACCTGCCTGCGCCGCACCGGTCGAATCGAGCTTCGCGACGGCAACCGTTGGCGGTCCCTGATCGGCGACGGCGATGGCTGCCCCGCCGCCTGGCAGCTGGACGATCTGCGGCTGGCCCGAAACCAGGTCGGAGGTTCGGGCGATTCCGGCGGCTCCGAACCCGGCCGCGAGATCAAGCGACCGATCGAGCCTCGCGACGAGCACCGCCTTCCCGTCCGGGCGAGCTGCCGTGATCGAGCCGTCCGCTCCGTGAGCGAGATCGATTGGCCCCCCCGGGGTCGAGAACGAGTTCGGCAACGCCGGGACGCTTGAGAGGTTGGTGCCCTTCGCGCGAAGCAGCCGCGCGAAGTCCGTTCCGAAGACCGGGCGATCGTCCCCGGCGATGCTGCCGGAAACGACTCTCTCCGATTCCAGGAGGGGCGAGCTGAGAACGCCGCCTCGCCCGAAGGAGGGGTCCAGCGGGCCGATGAGCGGTCGCGAGGGCGGCGTCGGTCGGGCCCACGCCGGCTGCGCGGCGGGAGCGAGCACGGCCGCCACCGAAAGTGCCGCTGCGAGCAGCGCTGCGCGCAGCCCTGGGCCGTGTGACAGTGCATCTTCGAAAGGCGGCATCTGAGTCTCCTTAACGTCCAGGGACTCCGGAGAGTCCCGCGAGGACTCCGCGTCCGCATCACGGACCGCCCTGACCTCTTGCCCGATGTCTCGTTTCCGATGGCGAGGCGAGCGTCGAGGGCCTACGCCCGCCCGGATCCTGGCGATGCGTCCCGCGCCGGGGGGGCCGCGGCCAGCAGGCTCAGGATCTCCCCGATCTCGTGCTCGTGCTCGAGGGGGTGGCGGAGCGGCAGCTCGGGGTGGACCTCGTACCGGTTGCGCCGGCCGGAGCGCGTGCGTTCGAGGTAGCCGGCCTCGACGAGCTCGGCCACGATGCGCTGGGCCGCGCGCTCGGTGATGCCGACCGCGGCGGCGACGTCGCGCAGCCGGATCCCGGGGTCACGGGCGACGCAGAGCAGGACGTGGGCGTGGTTCGTCAGGAAGGTCCAGCTCACCGGGCCAGCGTATCCGCATTCGCGGCTCTCGACGGACGCCGTCGGTGGCCCGGGGTCGACCGGCCGATCAGAACGGGATCGCGCCCTTGCCCTTCCAGGCGGCGAGGTCGAGCAGCTTGCCGGTGGGCACGCCGGCGGCCGTGAGCACGCACGTGCGGCCGCCGCGCTCCCAGGTGACGATCTCGCGCCCGCCGGCCGCGAAGACCGACAGGTCGGTGCCGGCCACCCGCACGGTGCGCGCGCCGCCGGGCACGTCGAGTGCCGGCCCGGACACGATCGTGTACGCCGCTTTGCGCCCCTTCGGATTCTCGTAGTAGACCGTCCGCGTCTGGCGGCCGCCGACCTCGTGCGCCCCGGCGCCGACCGCCTTCCACCCGAACTTCTTGGCCCAGGCGGGGAACGCGATGCCGTCCACCTCGGCGTCGAGGAGCTTCGGCTCCGTCGCCGACGGGCCGGGCGCCGGCAGGGACGGGCCCACCGCGGCCGCCGCCGCCACGTCGCTGATCTCCGGGGCGCCGCCGCCGGCGATTACCACCGCGACGACCGCCGCGGCCGCGGCGGCCGCCAGGCCTCCGAGGATCGCCGGAAGCCGCCACCGCGGCGCCCGGCGACGGTCCGGGGCGGCCGTGAGCCGCTCCCGCAAGGCGAGCGGAGCCCGCTCCTGCGCGGCGTCCCGGAGGGCAGCGAGCGCCTGGTCCTGGCGCGCGGCCGCCGCGGCGAGGACCGGGGCGGCGGCCATGCGCGCCCGGACGGCGTCCGCCTCGGGCCCGCGCAGGTGGCCGTCGGCCAGCCGCGCCAGCGCGGCGGCATCCGCGTCGGAGATGTCCACGTCGTCGTGCGTCGGAATGTCGCTCATGTTCGCTCCCTGCCTGACCAGACGCCGCCGGCCGCCGATTCCTTCCGCTGGCGCGTCATGCCGGCCCTCCCCCGACCGCGGCCGCGACGCGGTGCCGGGCCCGGAAGAGCCGGGTCGCCACCGTCTGCTCCCCGACGCCGACGACCTCGCCCGCCTCGGCGTAGGACAGCCCGACGAGGTCGACGGCGACGATCACGTCGCGGTAGTCCTGCGGCAGCTCGGCGATCGCGGCATAGACCTCGCGAGCCTCGGCGGCCGCGTGCGGGGAGCGGGCCGCGGACGGATCCGGCGGGTCGTAGGTCTCCGGCATCGCCGCCTCGACCGGGCGGCGCGACGCGGTCCGGTGGCGGCTGAAGAACGTGTTGCGCAGGCCTCGCAGCAGGTACCCGAGGTCGTCCTCCGATTGGAGCATCCGCGGCTTGGCCAGCACGCGGGCGTAGGTCTCCTGCACGAGGTCCTCGGCATCCTCGCGCGAGCCGCACAGTCCCCAGGCCGCCCGGTAGAGACGGTCCACATGATCCCCGAGACGCTCGGGGTCCAGCTGGCGCAGCCCCTCGACCACTCACGGCACTCTATGCGGCCCGGCAGGTGCCGGCCAAGGGAGTGCTCAGGCCAGCGACCCGGCGCCGCTGCGCACGAGGGCCGCGAAGCGCCCGCCCGCGGCCAGCAGTTCCGCGTGCGTGCCGCGCTCGGCGATCCGCCCCGACTCCAGGAGCGCGATCTCGTCGTAGCCCTCCAGCCCTTCGAGGCCGTGGGTGATGACCAGCACGGCCCGGCCGGGCGCGACGCGGGCGAGGTCGGACAGGAGGGCCCGCGCGCTGGGCGGGTCCAGATGGGCCGCCGGCTCGTCGAGCACGAGGACCCGGGCCTCCGCGAGCAGCACGCGGGCCACCGCGAGCCGCTGGCGCTGGCCGCCGCTGACCTGCGCGCCGCGCTCGCCGACCTCGGTGCCGAGGCCGCCGGGCAGCGTCTCGAGCCACGGCCCCAGGCCGGCCCGGCCGATCGCCGCGACAATCTCCTCGTCGGTCGCGCCGGGCCGCCCGATCGCGACGTTGGCGCGGATCGAGGTCGCAAACAGGTGGGCCTCCTGTCCGGCGAGGCGGATCGCCCGGCGGACGTCGTCCTGGGCGGCGGCGCGCAGGTCGACCCCGCCGAAGGCGACCGTGCCGGCGTCGGGATCGCGGAAGCGAACGAGGAGGTCGGCCAGGGTCGTCTTGCCCGCGCCGCTCGCGCCGACGAGTGCGAGCGCCGTGCCCGGGGCCAGGCGGAGGTCGACCCCGTCGAGCACCCACGGGCCGTCCGGGCCGTAGCGGGCGCGAATGCCGGCCGCCGCGAGCGTGCCCTGCGCCGGGAGCGCCTCCGGTGCCGGGGGGTCGGACACCGGCGCGGGACGCTCGGTGACCGCCTCGATGCGGGCCGCGGACCGGGCGCACGCCTCCAGGCTCTGCGCGGCGGCGCCGAGCGGCACGACGCCTTCGAAGGCGGCGAGCGCGAGCAGAGCCAGGGCGGCGAGGAGCACGCCGTCGAGCCTGCCGTCGCGCACGGCGGGGATCGCCACGGTCAGGACGGCCACCGCCCCGAGCCCGGCGAGCGCGGTCCCGAGCCCGGCGGCCAGCCCGCCCGCGGCCGCGTCACGGGCCTGGGCGCGCGACAGCGCGGCGTCCGCCGCGGCGGCCCGGGCAGCCCGGTCGCGCTCCCGGCCAGCCACGGCAAGCTCGGGAGCCCCGGCGATGAGCTCGACCAGCTCGGCGGTCAGGGCGGCCCGGGCCGGCGCCTGCCGGCGGGCGGCGCCGCGGGCGGCCAGCGCGGTGGCCGCCGGGATCGCGACTGCCGCGGCAGCCAGCGCCGCGAACAGGACCGCGCCCGCCGCCGGGAGCATGAGCGCGGCGGCGAGCGCCGCCCCCGCGACCGTGACCGCGGCGACCAGCGGCGGGCCGAGGCCGCGCAGGTAGAGGTCCTGGAGCCGGTCCACGTCGGCCACGAAGCGGCTGAGCAGGTCGCCCCGCCGCAGGTCGCGCAGTCCGGCCGGCACGAGCGGCGTGAGGGCGACGAAGAAGCGGACTCGCAGATCGGCGAGCACCCGGAACGCGAGATCGTGGGACACGAGGCGCTCGGCGTAGCGCAGGAGCGCCCTGGCGATGCCGAAGAACCGCACGCCGACGATCGCCGTGGACAGCGTGAGGATCGACGGGCGCTCCGCGGCGCGGCTGATGAGGTACCCCGACGTGGCGAGCAGCCCGGCCGCCGCGGCGATCGCCCCGGCGCCCAGGAGCACCGACAGTGCGAGGCGGCGCCAGCGTGAGCGCGTGAGCGCCGCGGCCCGCCGCAGGGCGGCAGCCGGGCGAATCTCGCCGCCGGTCATCCCGCCGCCCCCGCCGGCGCCGCGGCCGGCACGATCCGCCCGGCCTCGAGCCGGACGACCCGGTCCGCGACCGCCGCCAGCGCCGGGCGGTGCACGATGAGCAGCGCGGTGCGGCCGGGAAGGAGCCGCTCGATCGCGGCGCCGGCGGCCGCAGCGGCGTCCTCGTCGAGATGGGCGGTCGGCTCGTCGAGGATCAGGAGCGGCGCATCGCGCAGGAACGCGCGCGCGAGCGCGATCCGCTGTGCCTGCCCCATCGACAACGCGCGGCCGCCCTCGCCGATCGCCGTCGCGAAGCCGCGGGGCAGGGCGTCGACCACGCCGAGCGCGCCGGCAGCTGCCGCCGCCGCCCGCACGCGCTCGTCGCTGGCGCCGGGGTCCGCGAGCCGGATGTTGTCGGCGACCGTCCCGGCGAACATCGTGGGCCGTTGCGGGACCCAGGCCACGTGGCGGCGCCAGGCGGCGGGGTCGGTGGCGCGCAGATCGATCCCCGCGCAGGCCAGGCGCCCGGCGTCCGGGTCGGCCAGGCGCAGGAGCAGCGACGCCAGCGTCGTCTTGCCGGCGCCGCTGGCGCCGACGAGCGCCACCGATTCTCCGGGCTCGAGCGTGAGCGACACGCGATCGAGCGCGGGCTCCCCGCGGCCCGGATAGGAGAGCGTGACCTCCTCGAGCCGGACGGCGGCCCGGCGCGGATCGGGCGGCGCCAGGGGTGCCGCGGGCGCTGCAACCGCGGGCGGGGCGTCCAGGACCTCGAGGATCCGCTCGGCTGCCGCGAGCCCGTCGGCGCTCGCGTGGAACTGGGCGCCGACCTGGCGCAGCGGCAGGTAGACCTCCGGCGCGAGGAGCAGGACCGTGAGCCCGGCCTCGAGCTGGAGCGACCCGTCGACGAGCTGCACGCCGACGGTCGCCGCGACGAGCGCGGTCCCGAGCATCGCGAGCAGCTCGAGCACGAGCGACGAGAGGAACGCCACCCGCAAGGTCGCCATCGTCTCACGGCGGTAGGCGTCGCTGGCCTGGGCGATCGTGCCGGCCTGCGCCGCCGCGCGCCCGTTCGCCCGCAAGGCCGCGAGCCCCTCGACGACGTCGAGGAAGTGGGCGCTCAGCGCCGCCAGCGTGCGCCACCGGGCGCGCGTGCTGCGCTCGGCGAGCCGCCCCACCAGCCACATGAAGAGCGGGATGAGCGGCAGCGTCGCCGCCAGGATCAGCGCCGACTCCCAGTCCAGCGGGAACGCGACCGCCAGCAGCGCGACGGGCACGAGCGCGGCGAGGACGAGCTGCGGCAGGTACCTCGCGAAGTACGCCTCGAGCGCGTCCACGCCCTGGACGGCGGCGGCCGCCAGCTCGCCGCTGTGCTCGCCCGCGAGCCCGCCGGGGCGGGCCACGAGGACGTGCCCGACCAGGTCGTGGCGCAGCTCCGACATCACCCGCGCCGCGCCGAGCTGGCCCGCGGACTCGAAGCCGGCGGCGACCGCGCCGCGCGCGAGCGCCACCGCGGCCAGCGCGACGAGCTCCCCCTGCACGTCGGCGAGCGAGGCGCCCCCGAGGAAGACCGTTGCGATCACGTGCGCCAGGAGCAGCGCCTGCGCCGCGATGAGCGCCGTCGCCACGAGCCCGAGCGCGACGGTCCACCCGAGGTGCCGCCGCGCGGCGCCGCTGCGCCGGCGCAGCTCGCGCTGGATCGCGCGGGCGTCCAGGCGGGCCGGGGCGGAGGCGGTCACCGGGCGGTGTCTACCCGCTTGCGGCGGCTTCGACAAGCGCGACGCGCGCCAGCGGGCGGGGGGCGCCGAGCGGGGCGCAGCCGCAGGCCGGGCTCGGGTACCCTGCCGCCCTCCGATGAGCACGCTGGAAGCCATCGTGCTCGGAATCGTCCAGGGGCTGACGGAGTTCCTTCCGATCTCGAGCACGGCCCACGTTCGGATCGTCCCGGCGATGTGCGGCTGGCCCGATCCCGGCGCCGCGTTCACGGCGGTCATCCAGCTCGGGACGATGGCCGCGGTCCTCATCTACTTCCGCGGGGATCTCTGGCGGATCGCCAAGGCGTTCCTGCACAGCCTGCGGATTCCGCGCGCGGATTGGAGCCACGACGCGAAGATGGGCTGGTTCATCATGCTCGGCACGATCCCGATCGGGGTGTTCGGCCTCGCGTTCAAGGACCAGATCGAGACCGGCGCGCGCGACCTGCGCCTCATCGCGATCGTGATGATCGTCTTCGGCTTCGTGATGCTGGCCGCCGACCGGCTGGGCCGCAAGGCGCGCGACCTCGAGTCCCTCGACGCCCGCGACGGCGTCGTCATCGGCTTCGCGCAGGCCCTGGCGCTGGTGCCGGGCGTGTCGCGGTCGGGCGCGACGATCTCCGCCGGGCTGTTCCAGGGGCTCAACCGCACCGCGGCGGCGCGCTACTCCTTCCTGCTGTCGGTTCCCGCGGTCGTGCTGAGCGGGCTGTTCGAGCTGCGCAAGGTGGGCGACGGCACCGGGCCTGGCATCGGCCCCACGGTCATCGCCACGATCCTGGCCTTCGTCACCGGGTACGTATCGATCGCGTTCCTCCTGCGCTACCTCTCGCGGCACTCGCTGATCGTGTTCGTGGTCTACCGCGTGGCCGTCGGGGTGCTCGTGCTGGCCCTCGTGGGCGCGGGCTCGATCAGCTGACCCACGGCACGGGCATCCGGGGCGCTCGAGCCTCTGCCACGACCACTCGGCGTCGCCGTGCCTGTCCTGCGCCGCGGCAGCCCGGCGGCCCCGTACCCGTACACGATCGGCTGCTTCCGCGGGACGGCAGCGGGCGCGTCGCCGCAGCCGCAACGACGCGGGGCCGGCACAAGGCCGGCCCCGCGGTGAACTGCTGGAGGAGAGGGCTTAGCCGATCTGCGTCGACTGGCAGGTGACGTAGACCTGGATGGTGCGGGGCGAGCCGCTCTCGTTGCGGGCGTAGGCGGTGTAGCTGCGGACGTTGGTCCCGCCGGTCGCCGGATTGGGCTGGACGCCGGTGATGTACAGGCCGGCGAGCTGGCTGACCTGGTTGCCGTCCTGGAACCCCGGGATCGTGTACGCGGCGCTGGCGCCAATCGCCCGCTCGGTCGTGGCGCAGGTGGCCGTAGCCGAGCCGACGCCGCCATTCCCGACCGCGCCCGCTCCGACGATCGTGCGGATCTGGTTCGAGGCGACGCCCTGCAGCGTGGACTCCTTGACGTCCTGGCCGGTCAGGCTGTCGTCGGCGACGTCGTCGCCGGTCAGCGAGCCGTTCTGGATGTCGGTGCCCGTGAGGGATTCGTCCTGGACCGTCGCGGAGATGACCGACCCGGCGCCGAGATCCTGCTGCTTGACCTCGCCGTTGATGATCGTCGTGGACTTCACGACGTTGGACTGCAGGTCGTTGTTGTCGACGCTGCGCCGGCCGGGGAGCGCAGAAGCGACCGACGTGAACGCGAGCGCGAGGATGAGCGCCGAGATGACGGCGATCGGGAGGCGGCGGGAGGCGGTGAGCTTTGCGGACATGGGGACCCCTTTCAGAGGCGGTGGAGGAGCGTGGGTCCATCCTGCGGGGCAGGGGGCGATCCGTCTGTCGCGGGGCCGCGGCGCGCCGTGTCACGGGCGCGACACCGGGGCGAGGGCGCGGGTCTGCCGAAGCGCGGTTCAGCCGGGCCGGCGGCCGACCACGAAGTCCACGGGGGCCTGCCAGGTGCGCTCGATCGGGCGGACTTCGGCGCAGCCCGCGGCTTCGAGCCGCCCCACGGCCACGGCGGGCGGGAGCGGGCTCCCGCCGGCGCGGACCACCCGCAGTTCCATGGCGCGCCGGGCCAGCGGATCGGGCGGGCCGGCGAACGCTCCGAAGAGCAGCCAGCCGCCGGGACGCAGCGCGGCCAGGGACCGCTCGAGCGCCGCCGGGAGGACCGGCTCCGGCAGGAACGGGCCGGCGAGCCAGACCGCGTCGAAGGCGTCGCGGTCGCGCAAGTCCTCCACGCCCTGGTCCCGGATCTCGATCCGGTCGCCGAGCCCGGCCTCCGCGATCTCCTCGGCGGCCAGCCGCCGCGAGGGCGGCCAGGGCTCCAGGCCGACGACGCGCGCGGCCGGCCACGTCCGGGCCAGCGCGATCGACAGCGCGCCGACGCCTGAGCCGACGTCGCAGATGGCCGCCCCCTCCGCCGCAAGCGCCGCCTCGAGCCCCTCGAGCTGGGGCGCGATCGAGGCGATGACCGAGGCGATCACGGCCGAGGCACGGCCGAGCGTCAGGAGCACGTCCGGGTCGTCGTGGGCCCAGCCGGGAGGTCGCTCGGGATGCTCGGCGAGGTCGAGTGCCTGGCGCAGGAACGCCCGCGCGAACCCCGCGGCCGTGCGGCGCTCGTCGTCGCTGAGCGCGTCGAGATCGAGCCCGAGCGCGGCCACCGCCGGATCGAGCGCGGCCTCGATGGCCGGCGGCACGTCGATGCCCTCGGCGTCCGCCCGCAGCCGCGCCGCCAGCGCGGCGAGCGCCTCGGCATCCGCGACGAGCCGGCCGACCGCCGCCATGAGATCGTCGAAGCCGGCCACGGCGCCACGATAGCCGCCAGGCGCGCCTCGCCGGCTGCGCCGAACGGCGGGGTGGTCGTGGCTGCGGCGTCGGGAGCCAACCCCCCACCATCGGAGCCTCTCCTGGCTCGGTCGGCACGCTCGCCTGGTCGCCCAACGGCAAGGAGCTGGTGATCTCGTCCAGCCGCACGCCGGCGAACAACGGGAACTACGACCTCTTCGAGCTCAGTGTCCACGGCGGCAGGCTCAAGCAGCTCACGGACACGCCCGGCGACGAGACGTCGCCTCCGCTGATCGGGCCGGTCGCGCCGCGAACTCGATGCGGTCACCGCCGGTTGACTTTCGCGACCGGCAGGCCGAGTATTGCGCCGGCGTGGAGATCCTGCTTCTCGTCCGCTTGACGCTTGCTGCCGTGTTCGCCGTCGCCGGCGCGGCCAAGCTTGCTGATCGACGCGGAACTCGGGCCTCGCTCGAGCGCTTCGGCGCCCCCCGGGCGATCTCTGGCGCAGCCGCGGTGCTTCTGCCGGTTCTCGAGCTCACGGTGGCGGCCGCACTCGTGCCGGCGGCCTCGGCGTGGTGGGGCGCGATCGGCGCGCTGGTGCTCCTGGCCGTGTTTTCCGTCTCGATCGGCCGGGCACTGGCGCGCGGCGAGGACGCGGATTGCCACTGCTTCGGCGCCCTGCACTCCGCACCGGCCGACCGTCGGGTGCTGGTGCGCAACGGCGGCCTCGCGCTCCTCTGCGGCGTGGTCCTGCTCGGCGGCCCGGACGGCGCCGGCGCGGACCCGGACGTCGCCACCGTCCTCGTCGTCCTCGGCGTCGCCACGGTGGGCCTGGCGATCTTCGCCTGGCTGCTGCTGCGCCGAAACGGCCAGCTGCTCCTCCGCCTCGACGCGATGGAATCCGAGCTGCGCGCCGGCAGTCCGCCGCTCGAGCTGGGCAGCGTTCCGGCTCCAGTTCCCGGGAGCCTGTCGGTCGGCGACTTGGTCCCCGGCTTCGCGGCTCACGACCTCGACGGCGAGCGCGTGACGCGTGACGACCTCCTCGTCGGAGGGATCCCGCTCGCCCTCGTGTTCGTCGACAGCGAGTGCGCCGGATGCCTGCGCCTGCTTCCCCGCCTGCCGGCCATCATCGAGGCGGTGCGGGACGAGCTGACGGTCTGTGTCGTGACGAGCGGCAGCGCCGTCGACGCTCGCGCGCTGGCGCGCGACCACGATCTTCGTCTGGTCCTGGTGCAGCCCGGCCACGCGCTCAACGTGCTCCTCCGCGTGCCTGCGGTCCCGGCGGCGATGTTCATCGACGGCCAGGGCCGAGTGGCCGCCGAGCTGGCGAAGGGCGCCGATCAGGTCGCAGACCAGCTCGAGGCCCGGGCGCGGCCGGTCGTGGCGGGCGCGGTGGAGACGGGCTCGTGACGGGTGGCGTCAAGAAGGTCGTCGAGCGCCACCGGGCCCGCCTGGTGGCCCGTGAACGCACCTTCGCGGCCGCCAACTCCGCCCGCAGCCGCGACGTCACCCAGGCGTACGCCCAGGGAGCGACGTCGACGCCTCGCGCTTCGGACGACGTCTTCGCGGCGGCCCGTGCGTGGCGCCGGGAGGCCCGCGACGCCTACGGCGAAGTCGCCTCGCTGGGACCTGCCGCCTCTCAGCGGTCCGAGGCGCTGAACGCGTACGCCAGCCTCGACGCTGCGATCGGGCACCTCCTGAAGGCGCTGGCCGCCCGGTCGGACATCGCGAGCCAGTACGACCAGGCCGCGCGGCGCCTGGCCGACTTCAGAAAGCGCTACGACAAGCTGGGACGGGCGCTCGGATGAGGCCCCTCTCGTCGTGGCTGGACGACGCTGCGCGTGGGGCTGCCGAGCGCCAGCTCCGGGGCCAGGCGGGCCGGGGCCCGGCCGCAGCGTGGGGCGCGCGGCGCTTCTCACGCCGGACCGCCGTGGGCACCGCCGCGGCCGGCGTGGCCGGGATCAGCGTGCTTCGTCATGTCACCCCGGCCTTCGCGGATGCCGACTGCGTCGCCCCGTGCCTGGCCGAGGCCACGCGGAACCACGACGGCACCTACGACCAGCTCGACCGTGATCGCCGCATCGCGGAGTCTCAGATCCAGAAGCAGATCGACGCCGAGCGCGTGCGCCTCTTCAATGCGCGGACCAAGAAGCAGCGCGCGGCCAGCCAGGCGCGCCTGGCCCAGCTCAACCAGCAGCTCCAGCAGCAGGTCTTGAACGAGATCCTCGGCCAGCTGAAGTCCGACCAGAACTTCGAGAACAACCGCAAGCGCTGCCTGAGCGACAGCCAGTGCGGCGATCCGAAGAAGTACCCCGGTGGCAGCACCGGGTCCAGCCCGCCGCCCGGGGGGACCGGCGGCGGCACGCAGTCGTGCGCCGGCGGCGACCACCCGTGCAACTGCGGCGGCGACGTCACCTTCCTCTGCTGCCTGCCGTACTTCACGTGCGGCCAGTGCTGCGGCAGCTGACCGGTCGCAGTCGTCTCGCGAACGGGAGCGACGGGACTCGAACCCGCGACCTCCGGCGTGACAGGCCGGCGCTCTAACCAACTGAGCTACGCCCCCCGAGGGGCGCCAAGTATGGCAGCCGCCGGCCCCTGGGGCCGCGGCGGTTCTCGCAGGGCGTCCGCGAGTTGATGGCCGCACCGCATCGCTGGACGGCTGCCGCTGTTCCTGCCCCATGTCAACGACCTTTCATGGGGGGCAGGAATCGCATGAGGAAGCTACTGACCACGCCGCTGCGGGCGCTCGCGCTGGCAGGCACGGCGCTCGCCGCCTTTGCCGCGGTCGCCGCGGCAGCCGTGATCGTCGGGACCAACGGGCCCGACAGTCTCACCGGCACGCCGGCCGCCGACACCATCTCCGCGAAGGCCGGCAACGACCGGGTCCGGGCGCTCGCCGGCGACGACGTCGTCGGGGCCGGCCGGGGCAACGACCGCGTCGCGCTCGGCGACGGGGACGACCAGGCCGACGGCGGCCGCGGCAACGACGTGATCCTCGGCGGCAACGGCGCCGACCGCGTGCTCGGCGGCCCGGGCTTCGATGTCCTGGCGACCGGGAGCGGCGACGACACCGCCGGTGGCGGCGACCGTGCCGATCTGATCCTCGGCGGAGCCGGCAAGGACGCGCTGGCCGGCGGCGACGGCCCCGACCGCATCCGCGGCGGCGCCGACGACGACGCGATCGCCGGCGACGCCGGCAACGACCGCCTGCAGGGCAACGCCGGCAACGACTCGATCCGCGGCCTGGCCGGCGCGGACTTCATCACCGGCAACCAGGGCGACGACGTCCTCGAGGGCGACGTCCCCAACGCCGGCGACCGTGTCTCGCCCGACCGCATCTTCGGCGGCGACGGCAACGACAAGATCACCGGCGGCGACGGCCGTGACCGCCTCCACGGCGGGAGGGGCAATGACGAGACCGCGGGGAACGGCGGCGCCGACCTCATCTCCGGCGGCGAGGGCGACGACACGTCGAACGGCGGACCCGGCAACGACCGGATCTTCGCCAACCTCGGCGTCGACACGACGTTCGGAGGCGAGGGCAACGACGACCTGTGGGCGCTGGCCCGCGGCGACGTGACCGCGCCCGGCGATCCGGTCGGCGACTCGCTGACCGGCGGCGACGGGAACGACACGTTCCACGTGCGCGACGGCGAGGTCGACACGGTCGACTGCGGGGCGGGCGCCGACCGGGTCATCGCGGACACCTACGACGTGCTCGTCGACCCGGGGGCATGCGAGATCGTCCGCCGGGCCGAGCCGCGTCCGCGCGACGCCGAGGCGCGCACGGAGGACAGCACCCAGTCCCCGCGCGAGGACGCCCAGCAGAGCTGAGCGCCTGCCGGGAGCACCGTCCGTCCCGACGGCCCCGGGCCACCGCCCGGGGCCGTCGTGCGTTCGGATGTGGACCTGGCGCGCCGCCGCCGACTAGGCTCCCCGGTGCGCCGAACGTTGGCGTTCGGATATGGACGGACCCGCAACGACCGAATACCGGGGCCCATGAGCTCCCCGCCTGACGTGGACCGCCGGGACGCGCTGCTGCGCGCGATTCCCGACGTCGCCAAGCGGTTCCTGCTCGTCGACGACTTCGACGAGGCGCTGCGAGAGGTGTTCGAACGCTTTGGCCTCGCCGCCGGCGCCGGGCGCGCCTACCTCTTCCGCAATCGGGAGGCACCGGACCGGAGCCTGGTCTACGACCTCGTCCACGACTGGGGCGCGCCGGGGGTCGAGAACGACGAGGCCCCCGACTGGCAGGGCGGGAGGGTCGACTGGAATCCCGCCTGGCGCGAGCGCATGGAGGCCGGGGAGGCAGTCGGCTTCGCCACAGCCGACGTCGAGGACGAGCGGCTCCGCGCGCTCCTGGTGCGCGATGGCACCACGGCCTTCCTGGACGCCCCGGTCTTCGTGTCCGGCAGGTGGTGGGGCTTCGTGGGCTTCGAGCAGGTCGACGGCCCCCTGCCGTGGCAGCCGTACGAGTTCGACGCGGCCCGGGCGCTGGGCGACGTCATCGGAGCGGCGCTGACGCGGCTGGGGACGGAGGCGCGGCTCCGCACCGCCCAGTCGGTCCAGGCTGCCGCGTTCGAGTCGACCGCCGACGGCCTGCTCGTCGTCGACCTCGAGGGACGGATGACGGCCTGGAACCAGCGCTTCCTGCATCTGTGGGGGCTGCCGGAGGCCCTGGCCCGGTCGCGCGACGACGACCGGGCGATCGGCTTCGTGCTCGACCAGCTTTCGGACCCGGACGAGTTCGTCGCCAAGGTCCGGGCGCTCTACGCCGATCCGATGGCCGAGAGCTTCGATGTCCTGCGACGGAAGGACGGCCGGACCTTCGAGCGCTACTCGCGCCCGCAGGTCGTGGGGGGCGAGGTCGCGGGCCGCGTGTGGAGCTTCCGCGACACCACGGACCGCGAGATGGCCAAGCGCGCGCTGGAGGAGTCCGAGTCCCGCTTCCGCCAGACGTTCGCCGAGGCCCCGATCGGCATGGCGATCGGGACCCCGCTCGACAGCCCCGAGTCCGGCTGGGGCATCACCGACGCCAACGGCACGCTGTGCGCGATGCTCGGCCGCTCGGTGGCCCGGCTGCGCCGGCTCGGCGTGTGGGGCGTGATCCACCCGGCCGACCACGACGCGGTGGCGGCGCTCGGCGAGGAGATCTCCGCGCACCCGGGGGACGCCCAGCGGTTCGAGGTCCGGATGCTGCGACGCGACGGGACGACCGCGTGGGCCGAGGTGTCCACCGCGCTCGTGTCGCCCGCCCACGGTGGCGCGCCGTACCCGATCCACCAGATCCAGGACGTCACGGACCGGCGGGCCGCCGCCGACCGGCTGAGCTACCTCGCCTATCACGACGACCTCACCGGCCTGCCCAACCGGACCCAGCTCCAGCAGGACCTGCGCGCCGCCGTGGCCCGAGCCCGCCGGGCGGGCCGTGCGGTCGCCTTGCTGAACCTCGACGTCGACCGCTTCAAGCTCGTCAACGACGCGCTCGGCCACGCCGCCGGCGACGAAGCCCTGCGCCAGATCGCCGGGCGGCTGCGCGGCGCGGTGCGCGACGGGGAGATCGTCGCGAGGCACGCCGGCGACGAGGCCCTCGTCCTGCTGCCAGACCTCGAGCCGCGCGGCGCGGTCGACGCGGCCCGGCAGGTCGCCCGCCGGATCCAGGAGGCCCTGCGCACGCCGTTCGTCCTCTCCGGGACCGAGTTCCTCCTCGACGCGAGCATCGGGGTCAGCGTCTTCCCGCGCGACGCCGAGGACGAGGAGACGCTGCTGCGCCACGCGGACGCCGGGATGTATGCGGCCAAGCGCTCCGGGCCCGGGAACATCCGGATCTACGAGGCCGGCGGCGGGGATCCGGCGGCACGGCTCTCGATGTCGAGCCGGCTGTCCCGCGCCTTGGAGAACGACGGGCTCGTCGTGCACTTCCAGCCGGTCGTGCGGCTCTCCGAGTGGGCCGCGGGCCTGCCGCCGTCCGCGTGGATCGAGGGCGCCGAGGCGCTCGTGCGCTGGCGGACCGACGAGGGGCGCCTGCTCGGGCCGGACGAGTTCATCCCGATCGCCGAGGAGACCGGCCTGATCGACCCGCTCACCGACCACGTCATCGCGACGGCCGCTGCCGCGCTGCGCACCTGGCTGGCTGCCGGCCACCACGTGACAGCGGGCATCAACCTCTCCCCGGTCCAGCTGCGCGACGCGACGCTTGCGGCCCGGCTCGCCAGCGCGGTCCGGGCCGCCGGGGGCGACCCGCAGGCGTTCGTCGTCGAGGTGACCGAGACGAGCGCCATGAGCGGCGGGCAGGAGCGCGTCGTGCTGCCGGCGCTGCGCGAGCACGGCATGCGGGTGGCGATCGACGACTTCGGCACCGGCTACTCGTCGCTGGACCGGCTGCTCGACACTCGGGCCGACTTCCTCAAGGTCGACCGCTCGATCGTCGGGCGGGTGCCGCGCGACCGGGCTGCCCGGACAGTGCTCGAGGCCGCGATCCGCATGGCGGGAGGGTTCGGGATCGAGCCGATCGCCGAAGGCATCGAGACGCGGGCGCAGGCTGAGCTCGTCGCCCGGCTCGGATGCGACCTCGGGCAGGGGCGGCTGTTCGCGCCGCCACTGCCGGCCGCCGAGCTGCTCGAGCTGCTCGGCGATCCGGTCCCGCACCCGGCCGCCTGAAGGCGGGCTGGCCGGCCAGCCAGCGCGGCCGGTACGCTCGCGCCCGTGGCCGCCGACGCCCCTCCGCCCGTCTCGACCAGCCCGTGGCGGCGGCTGGCGTTCGACCGCCGCACCGACCGGCGGCTCGGGCGCCGCCTGCCGCCCGGCCCCGACGACTACAGCGTCGCGCGCACGATCCGCTTCGTGCGCGAGCCGCTGCCGATCCTCCTCGAGGCCTGGCACCGCTACGGGCCGGTGTTCACCGTCCGGGTCCTGCACGTGCGTGGCGTCTTCCTGCTCGGGCCGGCCGCGAACCACTTCGTCACCGTGTCGCACGCTGACGACTTCAGCTGGCGAGAGGGAAGCCTCGGCGACCTCGTCCCGCTGCTCGGCGACGGGATGCTCACGATCGACGGCGCCTACCACCGCCGGGCCCGCCGGATCATGCTGCCGATGTTCCACCGCGAGCGGATCGCAGCGATGACGGACGCGATGCGGGCGGAGGCCGAACTCGCCCTGGCGCCCTGGGCGGACGGCATGAAATTCGATCTCTACGGCTGGGGGCGCCGGCTGGCGCTGCGGATCGCGATGCGGGCGCTGTTCGGCTTCGATCCGGATCGCGCCCTGCAAGACGTCGACATGGCGCTCGAGTTCGAGTCCGCGCTCTCGTTCTACGCCCAGGACTACGTGCTCCAGACCCTGCGCGGGCCAGGAACCCCGTTTCACCGGCTTATGGCCGCGCGGCGCCGCCTGGACGTCGTGATCTATGCCGAGATCGCGCGACGGCGGGCGAGCGGGGAGCGGCGCGAGGACCTCCTGTCGCTCCTGCTCGACGCGCGCGACGAGGACGGGTCCGCCTTCTCCGACCGCGAGGTCCGCGACCAGGTGATGACGATGCTCTTCGCCGGCCACGACACCGCGACCTCGACGCTCACGTTCCTCTTCTACGAACTGGCCAAGCAGCCGGCGGCGCTCGGCCGCCTCTGCGCCGAGCAGGACGCGGTGCTCGGCGGGCGCCTGCCGACGGCCTCCGACCTGGCGGGCGGACTTCCCGAGCTCGACATGGCGCTCGACGAGACGCTGCGCCTCTACCCGCCGGCCTGGATCGGGCCGCGGCGGACCGTCAGGGACACGGAGTTCCAGGGCCACGAGCTGCCCGCGGGCACCCCGGTCAACTACTGCTCGTGGGCGAGCCACCACCTCCCGGACGTCTTCCCCGACCCCGAGGCCTTCGTGCCGGCGCGGTTCTCGCCCGAGAACCGGGCCCGGCTGCCGAAGGGCGCCTACGTCCCGTTCGGCGGCGGGTCGCGGACCTGCCTGGGCATGCGCTTCGGCCAGATGGAGATCAAGCTGATCGCCACGCTGATCCTCCAGCGATTCCGCCTCGAGCTGGCGCCGGCCTACGAGCTGAGCGTGCGCCAGATGCCGACGCTGAGCCCGCGGGGCGGCATGCCGATGTTCGTGCGGCCCCGCGGCGCGCCCGACGGGCTCGGCGACGCGGTCATCGCGGAGCCACCAGCCCCAGCGACCGCTTGAGCGCGAGCACCCGGCCAGCCGCGGCGGCCACCTGGGCTCGGAACGCCGGCGAGCGCCGCGCCTGCGCCAGCAGGCGCAGATAGACCGGGCGGTAGCTGCCGCGCCCGGTGGTGAGGATCAGGTCGGCCCCCGCCTGGAGCGAGCGCAGCGCGGCGGTGGGGACATCCGTCTCGGCGGTGACCGCCGCCGCCTCCATGGAGTCGGTCACGACGACGCCGCGGAAGTGCAGCCGCCCGCGCAGCAGGCTGGTCAGGATGGCCGGCGACTGGGAGGCGATCCGGCCCGGATCGAGCGCCGGATAGCGGGCGTGCGACGCCATCACGAGGGGCACGCCGGCCTGGATGGCGGCCCGAAACGGCGGGAGGTCGCGCCCGGCGATCGTGGCTGCCGTGGCGGCCACGTCGACCGGCTGGTCGTCGGTGTTCGCCTCCGCGCCGCCGAGGCCGGGGAAGTGCTTCGCGGTGGCGCCGACGCCGCCCGCGGCGAACCCCCGGACCGCGGCGGCGACCGCGGCCGCCACGGCGGCGGCGCCGCCCGGGTAGGCGCGCGCGGCCATCACCGACCCGGGGCCGGCGGCGACGTCCGCCACCGGCGCGAGGTCGACGTTCACGCCGGCTGCCCGCAGACCGTCCGCCGTCGCCCGCGCCGAGGCCTGGGCCGCCGCCGGGCTGCCGAGTTCGGGGGGCGCCAGCGCCGGCGGCGCCCAGGGGAGGATCCGCACGTCGCCGCCCTCCTGGTCGGCTGAGACGAGCGCGCCGCCCCGCGCCGCGGCTTGCAGCTGCCCGGTGAGACGGCGCAGCTGACCGGCGGCGACGGCGTTCTCGCGGAAGAGGATCACGCCGGCCGCGCGGCCGGTGCGCAGGGCGCGCCGCACGTAGGCGGGGGCCTCGGTCCCGGCGAAGGCGAGCACGAGCACCTGGCCGACCTGCTGGTCGACTCGGAGGCGGTCGGCGCCGGCGGCGGCCGCCGCAGCCGCGGGCGCCGTGGCCGTCGGCGCGCCCGGGCTCCGATCCGCTTCGCCCCCCGCGCCCGTGCCGGCGATCACCCCGGCGGCGAGCGCGAGCGCCGCCGCCGCGGCCAGGGCGGCCAGCCGGCGGCGGGCGGCCGGGTCAGCAGAACGGCGCATGCCGGGACGGTATCCGGCTGCCTCGCAGCGACGGGCCCTGCCCGCTCCGCCCGCGACCGCGGAATCAGCCCCGTCGAGCCGCGGGCTCGAGGCGCCGGAGCAGCGGGAGCGGATCGAGTCCGGCCCCGCCGGCGCCGCGGCCACGGTGCATCTCGAGGTGGAGGTGGTCGCCCTGGCAGCTGCCGGTGCACCCGACCGCGCCGAGGCGCGCGCCGGCGGACACGCGCTCCCCCACCCGCAGCGCGGTCGGCGCCTGGAGGTGGAAGTAGGCGAACGTGGTGCGGGCCGCCAGGCTGTAGACGGACACGTGGTTGCCGCGGGCGCCGTCGGTCCCGGCCTCGACGATCACGCCGGCTCGGATCGCGACGAGCGGGGTGCCCGCGGGCGCGAACACGTCCTGCCCGCCGTGCACGTGGCCCGGGCGCGGCGCGCCGAAGCGGTTGGTGGCAGTGCCGTAGTCCACAGCCCGCGTGCGGACCGGGAAGACGGCAGCCGGCCCGCGGCGGTGCGAGGCGGGCGCGACGGCGGACCGGACGCCGGCACCGGCGTTGGCGGGGGCCGGAACCGGCCCGGCGGGCCGAGGTGCTGGCCCGGCGGCGGACGGCGGAGCCGGCGGCGGGGGCGCCGCGGCGAACGCCGCCGTGGCCACGGCGCCAAGGCTGAGGGTCAGTGCGGCCAGCGCAAGCGGGCGCGCGGAGGGGATGGTCTTCACGGTGCTGCCTCCTGGCGGGCCTGCGAGGTGAGCTGACGGGCTGGCGCCGTGGAGAACGGCGCTGCTGGCGCAGACGCGCCGCTTCGCCCCGTGGCCGGAGCTGCCGGCCGGTGGGTCCCCCGCTCGCGGCCCGTTTCAAGGCAGCGACTCGGCCCGATCGAACGAATCGGACACGTCGACGCTAGCGCACGCCGCCCGCCGCTGTGTGCAGTTCCTCACGGCGACCGGCTCGCGACCTTGGACGTCCGAAACGGGAAATGGAGTCTGTGCGCGCCAAGTTCCTCAACCCCGCCCTGCGGCCTCCGATCACCGGGACCACAGTGCCACACGGGGTTTCCGACGCCGCGCCGCCGCGCGTCCTGCTGGTCGAGGACAGCCTGATCCAGGCCAGGGTCGTCCTGGCCAAGCTCGGGGCAGTCTGGGACGGTGCGCTGCCCATCCACGCCGCGTCGCTGTCCGAGGCCATCGAGGCCCTGCGCGCCGCCGGGACGCTCGACTGCGTGCTGCTCGACCTCGGCCTTCCGGACGCCGACGGCCTCGAGGCGCTCAAGCGCATCCGCGCGCTCGCGCCCGAAATCGCCATCGTCGTGCTCAGCGGCGAGGAGGACGCCACGATCGCCGTGCTGGCCGTGCGCGAAGGCGCCCAGGACTACCTCGTCAAGGGGCAGGTCGGCGACGGCCACATCGCCCGGGCGATCCTCTACGCGATCGAGCGCAAGCGGCAGGAGGTGGAGCTGATCCGCCAGGCCTACTTCGACGGACTCACCGCGCTCCCCAACCGCCGCCAGTTCGCCGAGCAGCTCGAGCTGGCCGTCCAGCGCCTTCAGCGCCGGCCCGATCCGCTCGCGCTCCTGTACGGAGATCTCGATGGGTTCAAGCGCATCAACGACCGGCTCGGACACAGCGTCGGCGATGAGGTGCTCGTGGAGGTCGGCGCGCGGCTGCGGCGGTCCGTCCGCCGCGGTGACCTCGTCGCGCGGCTCGGGGGGGACGAGTTCGTCGTGCTCTGCGAGAGCGCCGGGCTCGCCGAGGCCGAGGACGTCGCCGCGCGGGCCCGCGCCGCCATCGCCGATCCGATGATCGCCGGCGGGGAGCCGGTCGTCATCAGCGCCAGCTTCGGGATCGCCACCGCGCTCGCGGCGAACACCGACGCCGGCGCACTCCTCGCTGCCGCCGACGCCGCGATGTACGCCGAGAAGGCCTCGAGCGGGCTGGCTCGCCAGCGCGCGTCGGCCTGAGCCTCGCCGCGGACCTCAGGCCGCTTCGGCGCTGGCGCCGGTCGCGGTGGCGGCGCACGCGTCGCTGAGGAGCGCGGTGAACGCCGCGTAGGCGGTCTCGATCGCCGCCAGCGCCTCGGACGCGCCGGCGACCCCGCCCGACCGTCCGAGCTCCTCGAGCGTCCGGCAGCGGTCGGCGAGGCCGGAGGCCCCGAGCGACGCCGCGCTCCCCTTCAGCGTGTGGGCCGCGCCGGCCATGGCGGCCGCATCCCCGTCGGCGATCGCCGCGCGCATGTCGGCGATGAGGCCCGGACCCTCTGCCGTGAAGAGGCCGTTGAGCTCAGGCAGGAGCGCATCGGCGTCGGCACCCAATTCCTCCCGGAGCGCCGCGAGCAGCGCCCCGACCGCATCCGCGCCAGCGGTGCCGTGTGCGGCCGGCGCGGCCGCCGGCACCGGCGCGGCCGGGGGGCCCGCCCGCGGGACGGTGCCTGCCGCGAAGTCCGGAGCGCGCTCGAGCGCCGCGACGAGGTCGGGCATGCGCACCGGCTTGGCGACGTAGTCGTCCATGCCGGCCGCGAGGCACGCCTCGCGGTCGCCCTCGAGCGCATTCGCCGTCAGCGCGACGATGCGCGGCTGGGCCGCCTCCGGGCCGCGGTTCCGGATCGCCCGCGAGGCGCGCAGGCCGTCCATCTCGGGCATCTGCACGTCCATCAGCACGACGTCGTACGCCTGGCGGCCGACTGCCTCGATCGCCTCGAGGCCGTTTGCGACGACGTCGCAGCGGTACCCGAGCTTCGCGAGCATCCGGGTCGCCACCTTCTGGTTCACGGCGTTGTCCTCGGCCAGCAGGATTCGCAAGGGGTGGCGCGCGGCGAGCTCGTGGTCCGCCCTCGGGGGCGCGGGACCCGCGGCGCCCTCGACCGCGTCGGGCCCGAAGATCGACGCCAGCGCGTCGAACAGCGCGGAGGCCTTGGTCGGCTTGTGGAGGTAGGCCGCGAAGCCCAGGGCGTCCGCCTCGGGCTCGTGGCGGCCAAGCGACGTCAGCATCACGAGCGGGAGCTCCGCCGTCTCCGGCTGCGATCGGATCCGGCGGGCGAGCTCGATTCCGTCCATCCCCGGCATCTGCATGTCGAGGATCGCCACGTCGAAGGCCTCGGGCGCCCCGAGGCGCTCGAGGGCGGCGGCGGCGCTCGGCTCCTCGGCGTGCTCCATCCCCCAGGAGTCTGCCTGCAGCGCCAGGACGCGCCGGTTCGTCGCGTTGTCGTCGACGATGAGCAGCCGCCGCCCGGTCAGCGTGGGCGCCGGGGCGGGCGGCGGCTCCGTCGCGGCGGCCTCGACGGTGAGCGTGAACCCGAACTCCGACCCGGATCCCTCTTCCGAGCGGACCCAGATCTCGCCGCCCATCATGTCGACGAGCCGCTTGCTGATCGCCAGCCCGAGGCCCGTGCCGCCGTACTGGCGGGTGACGGAGGCGTCGACCTGGCTGAACGACTTGAAGAGCCGGTCGAGGCGGCCGGCCGGAATCCCGATCCCGGTGTCGCGCACGGTGAACGCCAGCTCCTGCCGGAGGCGCTCCGGCGGCCGCGCCTCGACGGTCACGACGACCTCCCCGTCGTGGGTGAACTTGATCGCGTTCGTGAGGAGGTTGAGCAGGACCTGTCGCAGCCGCGTGATGTCGCCGATCACGCCAGCCGGCACCGCCGGATCGACGAGCGCGGCGAGCTCGACGCCCTTCTCCGCCGCCTTGGGCGCGACGAGATCGAGGGCCGTCTCGACGCAGGCCCGCACGTCGAAGCGGACCGCCTCGAGCTCGAGCCGCCCCGACTCGATCTTCGAGAAATCCAGGATGTCGTTGATGAGGTCGAGCAGCGCATCGCTGGACGAGCGCACGGTCTCCACGTAGTCGCGCTGCTCGGGGTCCAGGCTGGTGTCGAGGAGCAGCCCGGTCATCCCGACGATGGCGTTCATCGGCGTGCGGATCTCGTGGCTCATGTTGGCGAGGAACTGCGACTTGGCCCGCGTGGCGGCCTCCGCGTGCTCCCGGGCGTCGGCGAGCTCTTCCCCGATGAGCTTCTGCTCCGTGTTGTCGATGATCACGCCGTCGAGGCAGCGCAGGCGCCCGTCGTCGTCGAACACCGGGCTCCCGCGGTCGATGACCCAGCAGATCCCGCCGTACTCGTTGACGATCCGGTACTCGATCGCGTACGGGTGCCGGCCCGCGACCGCCGCCGCGACGACCTCCCGCACGTGGGCGCGGTCGTCGGGGTGCTCGATCGATTCGAAGCTGCGCACGGCGTTGCCGACGAAGTCGCTGGCCGGATATCCGGAGAGCGAGGAGATCTCGTCGGAGATGAACGCCATCGTCCACGCCTCGTCGCACGCGCAGCTGTACATCACGCCCGGGCTGTTGGCGATGAGCGAGGAGAGCCGCGAAGCCGTCTCCTCCAGCTCCTGCTCCATCCGGTGGCGCTCGGTGACGTCGCGGCTGATCGAGACCGAGCCGGTCATCCGCCCGTCGGTGTCGCGGATCGCCGTCTCGGTCGTGTCCATCCAGATGTACCCGCCGTCCTTGCGCTTGACGCGCGACTCGTGCCGGGTGCGCTCCGCGCCGGCCCGCAGCCGCGAGTACGCGGCGAACGCCGGCGCCACGTCGTCGGGGTGAAAGAGCTCGTACGCCGCCCGGCCGATGAGCTCGTCCGGCCCGAACCCCAGCATTCCGGCGGCCGCCGGCGAGGCGTACCGGCAGACCCCCTCGAGGTCGAAGCGCGCGATGAGGTCGGTCGAGTTCTCGGTCAGCGCGCGCTGCTGAGCCTCGCTCTCGAGCAGGCGCTGCTCGAACGCGCGCCGTCCCGTGACGTCACGGACGATCGCGAGCAGGCGCCCGTCAGCGCCCGGGCCGGTCTGCGAGATCGACAGCTCGATGGGGAACTCCGAGCCGTCCTTGCGCAGGCCGGAGGTCCGGCGGTCGCGACCGAACTCGTCGCCGACGGCGGCCAGGCCGCCGCGCGCGAGGGCCGCCTGGTACCGGGCCCGGGAGGCCGGCGGGATCAGCATGGCGACGGCGCGACCGAGCACCTCGTCGGGCCGGTAGCCGTACATGCTGGCTGCTGCCGGATTGACGACCTCCACCCTGCCGTCGGCGCCGACGACGAGGATGCCGTCCGCCGCGGCATCGAGGATGGCCTGGGTCTCGGCATCCCGGCGGACCGCTTCGCTGGTTCGCTCCTCGATCCGGGCTTCGAGGTCGCGGTTGGCCTGCAGGACCGAACGGCGCGACCGCAGCGCGGCGCGGCCGGCCAGGGCCGCCAGCGCGAAGCCCGCCGGCAGTGCGGCCCGCCGGCGCGGCGGCTGGCGTCCTCCCGGGCGATCGGGGAGCATGGCTCCGGTAATCGGCGGCCGGCCGCCGGCCTTGACCCGGCCTGGCGCGTTGCCCCGCCCCGATCCGAGGAGACAGCAGATGCTCAAGGAGTTCCGCCAGTTCATCTCCCGCGGGAGCGTCATCGACCTCGCGGTTGCCGTCGTCATGGGTGCGGCGTTCGGCGCCGTCATCACGTCGCTGGTCGCCGACCTGCTCACGCCGGTGATCGCCGCGATCATCGGCAAGCCCGACTTTTCCGGCCTCACGTTCACGATCAACGGCAGCGTCTTTCGCTACGGCTCCTTCCTGAACGCCCTGATCTCGTTCGTGTCGATTGCGGCCGCGATCTTCTTCTTCGTCGTCAAGCCGGTCAACCACATGAAGGCCCGGCAGGGGAAGGCCGAGGAGGAGGAGAAGGCCGACGAGCTCGTCGTGCTGGAGGAGATCCGCGACACGCTGAAGGCGGCGCGGTAGGCGCGGCGCGTACCCTGTCGCCGGGCGCGTAGCTCAGCTGGTCAGAGCACCTCGCTTACACCGAGGGGGCCGCCCGTTCGAGTCGGGCCGCGCCCATGGCCGGGGCGGGGTGCGCGGTGCGCCCCGCCCTCAGGAGCGCCAGAGCGAACGGGAGATGATGAGGCGCTGGATGTCCGACGTGCCCTCCTCGATCTCCTCGAGTTTGGCGTCGCGCATCCACTTCTCCACCGGGTACTCGCGCGAGTACCCCCAGCCGCCGAGCGTCTGGACCGCGGCCCAGGTCGCGAACATCGCGGTCTCCGAGGCATGGAGCTTGGCCATCGCGGCCTCGCGCGTCACGCGCTCGCCGCGGTCGGCGCGGCGGGCGGCGTCGAGCGTCAGCAGCCAGGCGGCCCGCACCCGGGTGGCGACGTCGGCGAGCCGGAAGGCCACGGCCTGGTGCTGGGAGATCGGCACCCCGAACTGCTCCCGCTCTCCCGCGTACTCCACGGCGTAGTCCAGCGCGGCGCGGGCCAGGCCGGTCGCCGACGCGGCCAGCGTGATCCGGGAGCGGTCGAACGTGGCCATGAGTCCGGCGAACCCCTGGCCCTCCTCGCCGAGGCGGCGCTCGGCCGCGAGCGGCACGTCGTCGAGGAACAGCTCGGTGTTCGGGATCGCCCGCTGTCCCATCTTGGGAATCGGCGGCCCGCAGCGGACACCGGGGTCGCCGGCCCGCACGAGGAAGGCGGTCACCCCGCGCGAGCGGGTCCCGGGCGCGACGGTGGCGAAGACGACGTAGCGGTCGGCCACGCCGCCGTTCGAGATCCACGCCTTCTGGCCCGAGAGGACGTAGCCGTCCCCGTCGCGGCGGGCGACCGTGCGGATCGAGGCGGCGTCGCTGCCGGCGCCCGGCTCGGTCGTCGCCAGCGCCGTGAGCGGCGGCCGCTCCGGATCGCAGAGCGGCGTGACCCACTCCTCCTGCTGGGCCGGCGTGCCGAGGGCGAGCACCGGCTCGGCGAAGAACCCGCCGGACGTGACGAGGTTCCCGAGCCCGGCGCAGCCGTGGGAGAGCTCGGCCTGGACGAGGCAGCCGGTGAGGCAGTCCTCCAGCCCCCCGCCGCCGAGGCGCTCGGGCAGCATGAACGCGGTCAGGCCGACGCCGGCTGCCGCCTCCCACACGTCCCACGGGAACGTGAACTCGTCCTCGTCCACCGCAGCCGAGCGCGGACGCAGCTCGCGCGCCGCGAACTCCCGGCACATGGCGCGGATGTCCTCCTGCTCGGGGGTGAGGCCGTCGGCGGGCTCGGGCATCGGGATCGGCACCGTAGATCATCGGGACCCCTCGGCGCCACGCACGGCGGCGCCCGGCGTGGCACCATCGCGGCGTGGACACCCGCCTCGCCCTCCGCGCCGCCGTGCTCCAGGCCATCGGGGTCGCCGTGCTCGGCCTGGCCACCGGCCTCGCCCTGCCGCACAGCTTCTTCGAGGACTGGGGCTGGCTGGTCGGGCCGGCCGCATGGATCGCGGCCACGGTGCTCACCGCCACGGTCCTGCGGCTGCCGCTCCTCCCGGCCCTCGGGGGCGCCGCGCTCGCGGGCGTCGTGAGCCTGGCGGCGGTGCTCGTCGGGATCCACTGGCTCGGCGCCGCGATCGCGATCGTGGTCTTCGCCCTGTGGTGCGGGCGGCTGCGCCCGCGGCGCGGCGCCCCGGCTGCCGCCTGAAGACCTGTCTCGAAACCCAGGAGCTGCTGAGACAGGCTCTGAGCGCCGGAGTAGGCTCGGGACATGACGGATCTCGGCACCGGGCCCGGGCTGGCCGCAGGTGCGAAGGTCGGCGACTACGAGGTCGTCCGTCCGCTGTCTCACGGCGCGATGGGCGAGGTGTACGAGGCCCGACGCCGCGGCGGCGGCGAGGCGCGCGTGGCACTCAAGCGGTGCCTGGACCCGGACAACGAGGAACGCTTCGAGATCGAGGGGCGCCTGCTGGCCGCGCTGTCCCATCCCCGCGTGGTGACGGTGCTCGGCAGCTTCCGGCACGGCGGCACCGGCTACCTGGTGATGGAACTGATCGAGGGCCGCGACCTCAACGCCGAGCTCGACCGCCGCGGCGACCCCGGGCTGCCGGCCGACGAGGCGATCGCGCACGTCGGGCACGTCTGCGAGGCGCTGGCCTACGTGCACGCCCAGTCGATCGTCCACCGCGACGTCAAGCCCGCCAACGTGATCCTCGCCGGCCACGGGCCGGTGCTCGTCGACTTCGGGATCGCCCGCGAGTTCAGCGGCTGGGACGAAGGGACCATGGCCATCGGCACGCCGGGCTTCATGGCCCCCGAAGTGATGGGCGGCGGCGTGGTCACGCCGCGCAGCGACATCTACGCCGCCGCCGCGCTGCTCTGGACCCTCCTCACGGGCCGGCCACCGCGGTACGGAGACCCCGAGCCCCTGTCGTGGAGCGTCGCCGGCGTGCCGGAGACGGTCGAGCACGCCATGCGCCGCGCGCTCCGGCCGGAGCCGGAGGACCGCACGCCCTCGATCCGGGCCTTCGCCGACGAGCTCGGCGCGGCCCTGGCCGGCGGCGGCGTCTCGCTGGCGCGCTCGGCACCAGAGTCCGACGTGCCCCGGACGCTGCTCGAGGCGCTCGTGCGGGCCGCCGCCGGCGTGTTCGACGCCGCGGCAGCGTCGCTGGCGCTCGCCGATCCGCGCGGCGGCCTGCGCTACGAGGCCGCCTGGGGCGCGGGAGCGGCGGAGATCGTCGGCGTCCGCCTCCCGCCCGGCGCCGGGATCGCCGGCGCGGTCGCCGAGCGCGGGGAGGGCCTCGCCATCCCCGACTGCCGCTCGGATCCCCGTTTCGCCGCGGACGTCGCCGAGGGAACCGGCTACGTCCCGGTCACGATGCTGGCGGTGCCGCTGCTGCGCGGCGGGACCGCCGCCGGCGTCCTCTCGGTCCTGGACCGCCGCGACGGCCGCCGCTTCGGCCCGGCGGACCTCGACCGCGCCGCCGCGTTCGGCGACCTCGCGGTGCTCGCCGTCGAGCGCGAGGGGACGATCGGCGCCTGACGGCGGCGGGGACGCCACCAGCCCCAGGGGTGTGGCCGATTCACCCGGACATGGATGGTCCACGTGCCCCACCCCTCCCGGCGGCCTCGCCCGCGGTGGCCGAATGGCGCCCGGCACGGCGCCCGCGGAGATCCATCGCGGCCCGAGCCCGCGCGTCGCCGGCCCGCCGCGGCGGCGTACAGTTGCCCGCATGCAGACCGTCGTGCTCACGATCTCGACCTCGGTCGCCCGCGGCGACACGGCCGACGAGTCGGGGCCGCTGCTGGCGTCCCTGGCGGAGCAGGCCGGCGCCGAGATCGTCGCCGCCGAGGTCGTCGCCGACGATCAGTTCGCGATCGAGGAGCGCCTGCGCGTGCACGTCGGCAACGACGTCGCCTTCGTCTTCACCACCGGGGGGACCGGCCTGACCGCCGACGACGTGACCCCGGAGGCCACCCGCGCCGTCATCACCCGCGAGGCGCCCGGCTACGCCGAGACGCTGCGGGCCCAGGCGCGCGAGCACACCCCGCTCGGCATCCTCACCCGCGGGGTCTCGGGCGTCGCCGCGCGCACGCTGATCATCAACTTCCCCGGCAACCCGAAGGCGATCCGCCAGCTCTTCGGCGTGGTCGCCCCGACCCTGGAGCACGCCGCGGCGCAGCTGCGCCGCGAGGGCGGGCGCGCCGGCCGACGGTGAGCCCGGCGCCGGCGATCGCGCTGCGCGGGCTGGGGCGCGCCTACGGGGAGCGGCCCGTCCTGCGCGGGGTGTCGGTCGACGTGCCCGCGGGGTCGACGCTCGTGGTGTTCGGCCCCAACGGGGCGGGCAAGTCGACGCTGCTGCGGATCCTGGCGACGCTGCTGCGGCCGCACGAGGGGTCGGCGGCGGTCCTGGGGCGCCCGCTCCCGAAGGAGGCCTGGGCCGTCCGCGGGAAGATCGGCCTGCTCGGGCACGACCCGCTGCTCTACCGCGACCTCACCGGCTGGGAGAACCTCCGCTACCACGCGGCCCTGCACCGCACCGCGCCCGGGCGGGTCGAAGCCGCCGTCGAAGCCGTCGGCATGACCCGGCGGGCCAGCGACCCGGTGCGCACGCTCTCGCGCGGGATGGTCCAGCGGCTGGCGATCGCCCGCGCCGTGCTCCACGAGCCCGAGCTGCTCCTGCTCGACGAGCCGTGGGCCAACCTCGACCCCGCCGCCGCCGAGCTCGTCGAGCCGCTGATCGGGCGCGGGAGCCCGGCGACCCGCGTGGTCACCAGCCACGACCCTGCCGGCGGCCTGGCCGAGGCCGACCTCGCGCTCGGCCTCAAGGGCGGCGGCGTGGCGCTGCTCGGCGCCGCCGACGGCGTGACGGTCGCCGAGATCGGGGCGCTGTACCGGTGAGGACCGTCGCCGCCCTGCTGCGCAAGGAGCTGCGCCTGGAGCTGCGCACCCGCGAGTCGGTGCCGGCGATGGCGCTCTTCTCCGTCACGACGTTCGTCGTCTTCCACTTCGGGCTGGACCGCAACACCCTCGCGGGCGACCTCGCCGCCGGCGTGCTGTGGGTCACGCTGCTCTTCGCGGCGATGCTCGGGGTCAACCGGCTGTTCGTGGCCGAGCGCGAGCAGGGCGGCTTCGACGGGTTCCTGCTCTCCCCCGCCGACCGCACCGCGCTGCTCGTGGCCAAGGCGCTCGCGCTGGCGCTGTACCTGACGGTCGTGGAGATCGTCGCGATCCCGGCCTTCACGGTCCTGCTCCTCGGGCCGCCGCTGTGGCCGGGCCTGCCGGAGCTGATCGCGATCCTGGCGCTGGCCAACGTCGGGATCGCGGTCGTCGGCACGCTGGCCTCGGCGCTGGCCGTCCAGACCACCGCCCGCGACCTCGTGGCACCACTGATCGGGCTTCCGCTGCTCGTCCCGGTCGTGATCGCGGGCGCGCAGGCCTCCACGCCGCTGCTGGCCGACCCGTCGGGGCCGGCCGCGGGGAAGTGGCTGGCCGTCCTGGGCCTCTATGATCTCGTCTTCGCACTGCTCGCCTTCGCAGTGTTCGACTTCCTTCTGGAGGACTGACGTGTACGGCAAGGGCCTGCGCCCCCTCGCACTCTCCACCGCCTTCACCCTGACCGCCGCGTTCGCGCTGGTCTTCTTCTGGGCTCCGAACGACGCCGACCAGGGCTTCGTGCAGAAGATCTTCTACCTGCACGTGCCACTGGCGATCATCACGCTCATCGCATTCATCGCCGGCGGGGTCATGGGGATCGCCCACCTGCGCACCGGCGAGCGGGAGTGGGACCTGCGCTCCTACGTGTCGATCCACCTCGGGCTCGTCTTCGCCCTGGCGGCGCTGATCACCGGGTCGATCTGGGCGAAGGCGTCCTGGGGCCACTGGTGGGTGTGGGACGAGCCGACGCTCGTGTCGTTCCTGATCGTGTTTCTCCTCTACTGCACCTACCAGCCGCTGCGCTTCTCGATCGAGGACCCGGAGCGCCAGGCCCGCTACGCCTCGGTCTTCGCGATCGTGGCCGGCGCATTCGTGCCGCTGAACTTCCTCGCGGTGCGCCTGGCCCAGTCGCTGACCCACCCGCGCGTGCTCGGCACCACCGGGGGGAGCATGCCCGGCGAGATGCGGCTGACCTTCCTCGTGTCGCTCGTGGGCATGTCGCTGCTGTTCGTGACGCTCTGGCGCTACGAGATGACCGCGAAGCACACCGCGGCCCAGCTGCGGGCGCTCAAGCGCCGCCTCGGCGGCGACGACGCGGTCGCGCCGGCTGGCCGCAGCGCCGCGCCGTCGCTGCCGCTCCCCTCGGGGCCGGCGAGCTGATGCCCGCGCTCCCGCTCGACGAGGCCGGCAAGTACGTCGCTGCCGCCTACCTCGTCTTCCTCGCCCTGCTGCTCATCTACTTCGCGATCATGGGCGCCAAGCTCGCGCGCACCGAGCGCGACCTCGCCGAGCTCAACTCCCTGGCCGCCCGTGCCGACGACCCGGGCGTGGAAGCCCCTGCCGATCCCGCCGCACCGGACGGCGCCGATCGCCCGCTCGTCGAGGACCGCTCGTGAGCGAGCTGCTCGCGGTCGGCATCTCGCACAAGACCGCGCCGGTGGAGCTGCGCGAGCGGGTCGCCGTCCTCGAGGGCCGCCTGCCGGACTTCCTCGGCGAGCTGACCGCCGGCGCCGACGTGCGCGAGGCCGCCGCCATCTCCACCTGCAACCGCACCGAGGTCTACCTCGTCGCCCCGGACCAGGTGGCCGCCGAGACGGCCGTGCTCTCGATGCTCTCGCGCCAAGCGGGCATCCGGCCCACCGAGCTCGCGGGGCACCTCTACTCGCTGCGCAACTGCGACGCCGCCCGGCACCTCTACCGCGTCGCCGCCGGACTCGACTCGATGATCCTCGGCGAGGCCGAGATCCAGGGCCAGGTCAAGCGCGCCTACGAGACGGCGCTGGCCGCCGAGGCGACCGGGCCGATGCTCAACCGCCTCTTCTCCGCGGCGCTGGCCACGGGCAAGCGCGTGCGCACCGAGACCGAGATCTCGGCCAGCCGCGTGAACGTGTCGACCGTGGCCGTCCAGCTCGCCCGCGAGACGGTCGGGACGCTGGCCGGGCAGCGGGTGCTCGTCCTCGGTGCCGGGGAGATGAGCGAGCTGACCGCGCGGGCGCTGGCCGACGAGGGCGCCGAGCTCGTGTTCGTCGCCTCGCGCCGGCGCGACCGGGCCGAGGTGCTCGCTGCCCAGTTCGACGGCGCAGTCGTCGGCTTCGACGCCTTCCCGGATGAGCTCGTGCGGTCCGAGATGATGGTCGCGGCCACCGCCTCGCCCCACCCGATCGTCGAGCACGAGGCGCTCGCGCACGTGATGGAGCAACGCGGCCACCGGCCGCTGCTGATCGTCGACATCGCCGTGCCGCGCGACGTCGACGCGCTCTGCGCCGACGTGCCCGGGGTCACGCTGCGCGACATCGACGACCTCCAAGCCGTGGTGGCCCGCAACCGGTCCGTGCGCCGCGCCGAGGCGCACCTGGCCGAGCAGATCGTCGAGGAGGAGATCGAGCGGTTCGCCGGCTGGCTCGGCTCGCTCGAGGTCATCCCGACCATCGCGGCGCTGCGCCAGCACGGCGAGGCGATCGTCGCGGGCGTGCTGGCCGAGAACGAGGGCCGCTGGGAGTCGCTGGGCGAGGCGGACCGCTCCCGCGTCGAGGCGGTGGCCAAGGCGGTCGTGAACCGCCTGCTGCACGACCCGACCCTCTTCATGAAGCAGACCGCCGACGAGCGGTCCCACGCGCGGCTGCAGATCGTGCGCGAGCTCTTCGGGCTCGAAGCCGACGAGGCGGACGGCGCCGCCGCGTCCGTCGCGCCCGCCGAGGTGCGCGAGCTGCCGCGGCGCGCCTCCGACGCCCGGTGACGGGCGCCCCGCTGCGACTCGGGACGCGCGGCAGCGACCTGGCGCTGGCCCAGGCCCGGGCGGTCGCCGGCGCCCTCGCCGCCGCCGGCGGCGCGGCGCCGGAGATCGTCGAGATCACCGTGACCGGCGACCGCGGCGGCGGCCTGGGGGACAAGTCGCGCTGGGTCGCTGAGATCGAGGCCGCGCTGCTGGGCGGGGAGGTGGACCTCGCCGTCCACTCCGCCAAGGACGTGCCGGGCGAGCTGAGCCCGGGCACGGCGATCGCCGCGGTCCCGGCCCGCGAGGACCCGCGCGACGCGCTCTGCGGCCCCTTCGCCGCGATCGAAGAGCTGCCGGCGGGCGCCCGAGTCGGCACGAGCAGCCTCCGCCGCCGGGCCCAGCTCCTCGCCGCCCGGGAAGACGTGGAGGTCGTGGAGCTTCGCGGCAACGTGCCGACCCGCCTGCGCAAGCTGGCCGACGGCGAGGCCGACGCGATCGTGCTCGCCGCGGCGGGCCTGGCCCGCCTCGGCCGCGCCGGGGACGTGACCGCCACGCTCGACCCGGACCGCTTCGTGCCCGCCCCCGGCCAGGGCGCCCTGCTCGTGCAGGCCCGGGCCGGCGACGCCCGTGCCCTCGGCGCCGCGGCCCCGCTCACGGACCCCGTCGCGCTGGCCTGCCTCCAGGCCGAGCGCGCCCTCTGCCGCGAGCTCGGCGCGACCTGCCACACGCCGGTCGGCGCCCTCGCGGCGCCCGCCGGACCAGGCACCCTGGAGCTGCGCGCCTTCGCCGGCCTCCCCGACGGCTCGGCCTGGGCCGCCGACCGCCTCGCCGGCCCGGCACAGGAGCCCGAGGAGCTGGGGCGGCGCGTGGCGGCGCGGCTGACGGCGGCGGGAGGCGCGGAGCTGCTGGCGCAGGCTGCCGCAACCGCCGGCGGTCAGGCCGAATCGTCCTCCAGCTGACGGGCGGCCTCGTAGAGCGCGAGCGTGAGCGCGGCCATGCGCTCGCCGCTGTCGTCGTAGAAGCCCTGCCCGCTCTTGACGCCGAGCCGGCCCTCGCGCACGAGCCCCTCGACCGTCGTCGACGCGCTGCGGTCGGCCGAAAGCTCGGGGTAGAGGGCGTTGGAGATGTCGCGCAGCGTGTCGTGGCCGATGAGATCGGTCATCTGCAGCGGCCCGAACACGGGGACGAACGCCCGCAGCGTGGTCTGCACGATCTCGTCGAGCTCCTGCGGCTCGACGGCCTCGATGTCCACCAGGTGCAGCATCTCGCGCAGCATCGCGAACCAGACGCGGTTCCAGAGGAAGCCCGGGATCTCCTTGCGGACCCGGACCGCGCGCAGCCCGACCTCCGCGCAGAACTCCATCGTCGCCGCAACCGTCGCCTCGCTCGTGCGGCTCCCCGGGACGACCTCGACGAAGATGATCAGCTGGGTCTGCACCGGATGCAGGACCACGGCCCGCTCGGGTTGGGCCAGGTCCGCGGCGAGCCTGGTCATCGGGAAGTTCGAGGTCGCGCTCCACAGCAGCACCTCCGAGCCCACCGCCGCCTCGATCTCGGCGAAGCAGGCCGACTTCACGGCGGCGTCCTCGACGACCGCCTCCAGCACCGCGCCGCAGGGCGCCAGCGCGACCGCGAGGTCGTCGTGCGTCGAGACCCGCGCGGCGACGGCGTCGACCTCGCCGGCCTCCACCATGCCGATCTGGGCCAGCGTCCCGAGGCTCTCGCGCAGCCGGTCGCCCAGCGTGCGGACCGAGCTCGACGGCGACCAGGCGCGGACCTCGTAGCCGGCCAGCGCGAACTGCTGCGCGAAGAGATGGCCGATATAGCCGGCGCCGACGAGGCCGATGGGGCCCTGTGTCGGGCGCGAAGCGCCAACGCCGGCCATGCTGCCGTTCTCCCCGCGTGCCCTCAGCCGAACGTCAGCTTCGTGCGGTCCGCCGGGTCGACCTTGACCGGGTAGGACGAGCCGGCGCCGTAGGGCGCGGTGTCCTCGCCGGCGATGATGTAGCGCAGGGTCGCGTCGTAGGGCTCGCCGCCGTCGATCGTCACGACGAGGGCGAGGTCGAGGACCGCGTTGCCGTGCAGGCGCTCCCCGGTGTCGGTCGCGCTCGTGATGACCGCATTCCCCGACAGGCCCTCGGCCGCCAGGCGGCGGTACTCCAGGCCCTGCTGCTGCATCGCGTCGCGGTCCGTGAGGTCCTGCTGGGTGGGCATCCCGCCCGCCATCGCGCCGGCGGCGGCCTGCTGGGCCGCGGCGGACTGCTGGAACTGCTGCGCCTGGTCCATCGCGCCCTTCATGTCCTTCATGCCCTTGAAGAGGCCCATTGTCGTCCCTCTGGTCGTGGTGGTAGGCGGCTAGAGCTCCGCCAGGATGCGTGCCTTCTGCGCGGCGAACTCGGACTCCGACAGCAGGCCCTTGTCCTTGAGCTCCGCGAGGCGCTCCAGCCGCGTCGCGGGGTCCTGCGCGGCCCCGGCGTTCGCCGCCGCGACCTGGGCCGCCGCCGCCTGGGCTGCCGCGCTGGCCTGCAGCGCCGCGAAGGAGGCCGGGGCCGATGGATCCGCGGGGGCGGACGGCGCCGCCGCCGGGGCGGCGGGCCCGCCCGCCGTGGCCGCGAGCGCGACCGCCTGCGGGTTCTGCGGATCGGCCTTCACGGCCACGACCGCCCCGGGCACGAAATGGCCGGCCTGCAGGCGCGGGATCGCCTGCTCGATCGTCGTGCGGTACCGCGCCTGGCCCGGCAGCGTGACGTCGAGCTCGAGCCGGGCGATCGGGTGGTCGTTGAGGCTGCCGCCGGTGTCGGCGACCGAGACGACGGTGGCCGTCCCGTCGACGCCGGAGGCCTGGAGCTGCTGGGACTGCTGGAGGCCCTCCATGAGCTCGCGGCTCTGGCTGAGCGCGTCCCCGATCGACGGTCGCGGCATCTGGCGGCTCATCTTCGAGATCTCGCTGAGGTCCTTCATGCCCTTGAACAGGCCCATGCCGCTCTCCTCCTCCGCCCCGCTCGGGCCCCGGACTGTAGCCGCGGCGAGGCGCCGTTGCCAGCCGCCGGCAGCCGCTCGCCGCCGCGGCGCCGTAGCCTTCCGGTCCCGGTGACCTCCCGCCCCGCACCCCCATCCCCGCCCGGCCGCGTCGCCCTCGTCGGCGCCGGCCCCGGCGACCGCGGCCTCATGACCGCCCGCGCGCTCGAGCTGATCGCCCAGGCCGACGTGATCCTCTACGACCGGCTCATCCCCGCCGGCGCACTCGACGGCGCCCGCCCGGACGCGGAACTGATCTACGTCGGCAAGCAGCCCGGCGCGCCGTCCATGCCCCAGGAGGAGATCGACGCGGCGCTCGTCGCGCACGGGCAGCGCGGCGGCCTCACGGTGCGCCTCAAAGGCGGCGACCCGTTCGTGTTCGGCCGCGGCGGCGAGGAGGCGCTCGCGCTGCGGGCGGCCGGCGTCCCCTTCGAGGTCGTCCCGGCGGTGACGGCCGGCATCGCCGCGCCGGCCTACGCCGGGATCCCGGTCACGCACCGCGACCGGGCCAGCGCCGTCGCGTTCGTCACCGGCCACGAGGACCCCGCCAAGCCCGAGTCGGCGATCGACTGGGCGGCGCTCGCCGCGTTCCCCGGCACGCTGGTCTTCTACATGGGCGTCGGCCGGCTGCCCCGGATCGCCGAGGCGCTGATCGCGTCCGGCCGCCGGGCCGACGAGCCCGCCGCCGTGATCGAGCGCGGCACCCTCCCGGGGCAGCGGACCGTCGTGGCCACGGTGGCCACGATCGCGGAGGCTGCGGCCCACGCCGGGATCGGGCCGCCGGCCATCACGCTCGTCGGGGAGGTCGCCAGCCTGCACGAGCAGCTCCGCTGGATCGAGTCCCGCCCGCTGCACGGACGGACCGTGGCCGTCACGCGCGCCCGCGCGCAGGCCAGCGGGCTCGCCGCCCGGCTGCGCGGCCTCGGGGCCCAAACGGTCGAGGCGCCTGCCATCCGGATCGTCCCGCTCGACGGGCCGGCGCCGGACGTCGCGAGCTACGACCTCGTCTGCCTCACGAGCCCCAACGGCGTGCGGCAGCTGTTCGCACGGCTCGCCGCCGCCGGCCGGGATGCCCGGGACTTCGCCGGCGCAACCGTCGCGGCGATCGGCCCCGGCACGGCCCGGGCGCTGCGCGAGCACGGCGTGATCGCCGACGTCGTGCCCGAGCAGTTCGTCGCCGAGTCGCTCGTCGCCGCCCTCGCCGACCTGCCGGCGCGTCGGGCGCTGATCGCGCGGGCCGCCGAGGCACGCGACGTCCTCCCCGACGCCCTGCGCGGCCGCGGGGCCCAGGTCGACGTCGTCGCGCTCTACGAGACGGTCGCCGACCCGCTGGACCCGGACACGCTCGCCGCCGCCCGGGCGGCGGACTACGTCACGTTCACCTCGTCGTCGACCGTCCGCTACTTCCTCGAGAGCGCGGGCGGCGAGGCCGGGCTGTCGGACGCGACGCGCGTCGTGTCGATCGGGCCCGTGACCAGCGCGGCGCTGCGGGCCGCCGGGCTGCCGCCCGACGTCGAGGCCGCCGACCACGACATCGACGGGCTCGTCGCGGCGCTCGTCACCGACGCGGGGGCGCGGTGACGGGCGACCACCCGTCCGCCGTCGTCGTGGGCGCCGGGGTGTTCGGCGCGGCGATCGCCGACGCCCTGGCCGGCCGTGACTGGGACGTGCTGCTCGTCGAGCAGGTCGCCCCCGCCCAGGCGCGCGGGGCCTCCGGCGACGTTTCGCGGATCCTGCGCTGCGCTCACGGCGACGACTTCGACGACGCCTGGCTGACCCGGTCGGCGCGGACGGCCCGGGCCGGATGGCGCGCCCTCGAGGACGAAACCGGCCGGCGGCTCTTCATCCCGTCCGGAGCCGCCTGGTTCGACGGCGGCGGCGACCCGTGGCTCGCCCGGGCCGAGCGGTTCCTGCACGACGAGGGCATCTTCAGCGAGCGCCTCACCCCCGCCGCGGCGGCCGAGCTCTTCCCGTCCCTGTCCACGGACGGCCTGCACTCCGTCCTCTACGAGCCCGAGGCGGGGACCTTGCTCGCCCGGGACGCCGTCCATGCGCTCGCCGAACGGGCGCAACGCCGCGGCGCGCGGCTCGTGGTGGATCGAGCCGTCCCGCACCAAGGGAAGGCGCGGCTCTCGGACGGCGTGGTCGCCGGGGCGGATCGGACGGTCTGGGCCTGCGGCCCGTGGCTCGGCGCGCTGTTCGGAGCCGTGGCGCCGGTCCAGGCCACGGCCCAGGATCTGTTCTGGTGGGGCGTGCCGCCCGGCTGGGAGGCCGGCGCGGTGCCGGCGTGGGTCGACATGGCCTCGCGGGCCTACGGGATGGGGGACGTCGACGGCACCGGGCTCAAGGCGGTGGTCGAGAGCGTCGGGGCGCCCCTGGAGCCCGAGGCCGGGGAGCGCACCTCCTCCCCCGAGACCGAGGCGCACACCCGCCGGCTGATCAGCCAGCGCTTCCCGTCCCTCGCGGACGCGCCGGTGGTGGCGCGGCGCGTCATGCCGTACGAGTCCACGCCCGACGAGCGGTTCCTCCTCGGACCCCATCCGGAGCACCCCGACGTATGGCTGGCCGGCGGAGGCTCGGGGCAGGGGTTCAAGCACGGCCCCGCGATCGGTGCCTACGTCGCCGACCGCCTCGACGGCCGCGCTGCCCCGGAGGCTCGCTTCGCCGCCGGCCCGCGGGCGGCCGCGCCGAGCGGCGGCGCCTTCGGCCTGCCGCCACAGTGACGGCACCGGGCGCGGCGGTTGCCGGTTGACGGTCGCGCGCGCGGCCGTGTAGGTTGGTCACGCGGCCACCTTCGCCGCTCCGACGGCGACCGCAGCGGTGCCGCTGGCGGCCTCGACGGCCTGACCACCAGCCCCTCGCGCGCGGAGCCCGCCGACCACCGGCCCGCCGTGACGCCGCCCCGCCGGCACCCGACACCCGCAGGAGGACCCTCGATGCCGAACCCCGCTGACGCACCTGCCCCGCCGTCTGGCGCCATCAGCCGCCGGGCTCTGATCGGGGGCGCCGCGGCCGCTGGCGCCGCCGCCGCTCTGCCCGCCGCCCGGGCCACTGCGGCCCCGGCCCGCCGGAGTGCCGACGTCATCGTGGTGGGTGCGGGCCTCGCCGGGCTCAGCGCGGCCCGGGCGATCGCCGCCGCGGGGCGGTCGGTGATCGTGGTCGAGGCCCGGGAGCGGGTCGGGGGCCGCACGTTGAACGCCTCGCTGGCCCGGCTCGGCGGCCCCGGCGAGGTGGTCGAGGTCGGCGGCCAGTGGGTGGGCCCGACCCAGAACCGCATCGCCGCGCTCGCGAAGTCGGTCGGGGTCAAGACGTTCAAGACCTACAACGACGGCGACAACATCTTGCGCTTCGCCGGCGAGGTGAAGCGCTACAAGGCGACCGATCCGCTGCCGCCGCTCAGCGGCGCCACCCAGCAGGCCTTCTTGAAGGCGTTCGTGGAGATCGACGCCCTCGCCCAGACGGTCCCGCTGCGCGCGCCGTGGAAGGCCCCCCGCGCCCGCGAGTTCGACAGCCAGACCTTCGCCTCCTGGGCGCAGGCGAACATCCCCGATCAGGGCGCCCGCGACTTCTTCACCATCGGGATCGAGGCCGTGTGGGCCGCCGAGCCCGCCGATGTCTCGCTGCTGCACGTCCTCTTCTACATCCGCTCGGCCGGGGACGCGAAGAACCCCGGCTCGCTCGCCCGCCTGATCTCCACCGCCGGCGGCGCGCAGGAGTCGCGGTTCGTCGGCGGATCGCAGCGCATCTCGATCGAGGTGGCCAGGCGGCTCGGACGGCGCGTCGTGCTCAACGCCCCCGTGCGGCGGATCGCCCAGGGCGGCGGGCGGGTCCGCGTGACGACCGACGCCGGCGTCTTCACCGGGAAGCGGGTCATCGTGACGGTGCCGCCGGCGCTGTGCGGGCGCATCGACTACGACCCGCTGCTGCCCGGCTTCCGGGACCAGCTCACGCAGCGCTTCCCGATGGGGTCGGTGATCAAGTGCGAGGCCGTCTACGACCGCCCGTTCTGGCGCGACGCGGGCTACAGCGGCCAGGTGATCAGCGACACCGGCCCGGTGAAGATCACGTTTGACAACTCACCGCCGAGCGGGAAGCCCGGCGTGCTCCTCGGCTTCCTCGAGGGCGACGCCGCCCGCGAGCTCGGCCGCCGGTCCGCCAAGGCGCGCCGTGACGCGGCCCTCCAGGCCTTCGCCCGCTCCTTCGGCGACCGCGCGCTCACGCCGCGGGCGTTCGTCACGAAGAGCTGGGCGGAGGACGAGTGGACCCGCGGCTGCTACGTCGGCTACACGGGGCCCGGGGTCCTGACCTCGTTCGGCGAGGCGATCCGCGCCCCGATCGGGCGCATCCACTGGGCCGGCACCGAGACCGCAACCGAGTGGAACGGCTACATGGACGGCGCGGTCCAGTCCGGCCAGCGGGCGGCCAAGGAAGTCTTGGCGCAGATCTAGCCGTCGGCAGGCGAAGCCGAGATTCGGCTGGCTGGACCGGTCGAAGCTCAGCGCCGGGTCCCGCCCGGGCCGCCGGCACTACCCTCCCGGGCATGCCGGCCCCGGTTGTCACCTTCCTCTCGGACTACGGCCTCGACGACGAGTTCGTGGGCGTCGTCCACGGCGTCATCGCGCGGGAGGCGCCAGCGGCCCGCGTCATCGACCTGACCCACGGGATCCGGCGCCACGACGTCGTGGCCGGGGCGCTCGCGCTGCGCGCCGCGCTGCCCTTCACGCCGCCGGGGGTGCACCTCGCGATCGTGGACCCCGGGGTCGGCGGCGAGCGCCGGGCCGCCGCCGTCCGGTGTGCCGAGGAGGACCGCATCCTGGTCGGTCCGGACAACGGCCTGCTCGCGCTCGCCCTCGCCCGCTTCGGGGGCGCGATCGAGGCGGCCGAGATCACCCGGTCGCCGTGGCGCCTCGAGCCGGTCGCCGCCACGTTTCACGGGCGCGACGTGTTCGCCCCGGTCACGGCCCGCCTCGCGGCGGGTGCGCCCTTCGCCGCGGCCGGCGACCCGCTGGACCCCGACGAGCTCGTCGCGCTCGACATCCCCGCGCCCCGGATCGAGGACGGCGCGATCGCTGCCACGGTCCTCGCCGTCGACCGTTTCGGCAACGCGGTCCTCAACGTGAGCCACGACGACCTCGCCGGGTCCGGCCTGCGGCTGGGCCGCACCGCCACGCTCATCGTGGCCGGGCAGGCGGTTCCCGCCCAGTACGCCCGGGCCTTCGCCGACGTGCCTGCCGGGACGCCGCTGGTCTACGAGGACGCCGCGCGCACGCTCGCGGTGGCCGTCAACCGCGGAAGCGCCGCCGACGACCTGGGGCTGGCGCCCGGATCCGAGCTGCGGATCGAGCCGGACGCGTGACCGGCCCGCTCGGCACGCCGCGGCTGCACCTGCGCCGCACAGACTCGACGAACGACCGGGCCCGCGCGCTGGCTGGCGGCGGCGCCCCCCACGGCACCCTGGTGACCGCGCATGAGCAGACCGCCGGCCGGGGCCGCCAGGGCCGGACGTGGACGGCCCCGCCGGGGCGGGCGCTGCTCATGTCGGTGGTCGTGCGCGACCCGCCGCCGCTGCTGCCGCTCGTCGCCGGGGCGGCGGTCGCCGACGCCGTCGGGCCCGCCGCCGCCGTGAAGTGGCCCAACGACGTGCTGGTCGACGGGCGCAAAGTCGCCGGGATCCTGGCGGAAGGCCGTCCGGCGGAGGGATGGGCCATCGTCGGCATCGGCCTGAACGTGGCGCTGCGCGCGGAGGATTTCCCGCCCGAGCTCGCGGGCCGGGCCGGAACTCTCGGGCACGAGCCCGCCGCGGTCGAGCCGGCTCTGGAGGCGGTGCTGGCGGCGCTGGCCCGCTGGCTCAGCGCGCCGCCGGCCCGGCTGCTCGACACGATCCGGGAGCGCGACGCGCTGCTCGGGCAGCCGGTCGCCTGGGCCGGGGGGAGCGGGATCGGCGGCGGCATCGACGGCGGCGGCCGGCTCGTGGTGCGGCTCCCGGGCGGGGGCACCACGGCGCTCGACGCCGGCGAGGTCCACCTCGGCGCGCGGCCGGAGGGTCAGTCCTCGGGGGGCGCTTCGGCGCCTTCGCCGGCCGGCGGCTCCTCCGGCGGGTAGTCCTCCCCGGCGGCTGCGGCCACCGCCGCGGCAGCCGCGCGGACCGCGGCCTCGACGTCGTCGTCGACGAGGCCGTTCGGACCGGGGGGATCCACGTCCGGGTCCGGCAGCCCGCCGGGCCCGTCGTCGGGTCCGAGATCGTCGTCCTCGGGATCGTCGTCAGGGATGTCGAGATCGTCGTCGTCGTCTTCGTCGTCGTCGTCGTCGTCTTCGTCAACGTCGTCGTCGTCAACGTCGTCGTCATCCGGCACGTCGTCGTCCAGCGCGTCCTCACCCTCCGCGAGGAGGTCGTCGTCCAGCGCATCGTCCTCCGCGCCGACCGCGTCGCTCTCCGGCGCCTCGTCGTCGGACGCGGCGGCGACCGTCGCATCGAGCGCCTCGGACTCGGCCTCCGCCGTGGCAGCCGACGCTCCGGCTGCGGCCGTCGCGGCCTCCGCGTCGGCGCCCCCGCGCTTGCGCCGGCGTGACCGGCTGCGCTTGCCCTTCGGGAAGTTCCTCAGCAGTTCGCGGGCGAGCGCGCTCGGCTTGCGCGCCATGCGCGTCCTGGCGCCGCGCAGCGCCTCCTCGGCTTCCGGCGTGTGGGCGAGCGCCGCCGCGAGCAGCGCCGCCGACAGCCGGCGGTCCTGCTTGCGCGAGGCGTGGACGAGCCGGCGGGCGTTGCGGGCGTGCGCCGGCCCCGAGGAGTTCACGAGCAGGCCGAGCAGCCGCTTGGTCTCCGGCCAGCGCTGGGCCGCGTACTCCTCGTGGACCTCGCGGGTGTACTCGGCCAAGCGCCAGATCCACGCGTTGGCCTGATCCCGCCGGCCGATTCGCTTCTCGGCGAGCGCCTGCAGGCAGACCTTCGCGCCTTCGCGCTTCTCGTCACGCGACCAGGTCCCGACGATGTCGATGGCCTCGTCGAACGCCTCGGCGTCGCGCAGCGCGGCGATCTCCTGCAGCGCCCGCAGGCGCAGCTGCGTGTTGCGGTTGCGCTGGACGGCGGTGATCAGGAAGCGGCGCCGCAGCTCGCCCTGGCGGTCGAAGTGCAGCATCGCCTTGGCGCGGCGCCAGCCGTTCGGGGCGACCCGGGCGCCAGCGAGAGCGGCCCAGACGTGCTGCTCGCCGTAGTCGAGGTGCTCGACGGCGATCCGCCACAGCTCGCGCTCGAAGACCTGCGCGCGCCGCTCGGGGTCCGCCGCCACGGGCAGGACGCGCCGCTCGACCCGCACGCGGCGGCCCCGGCCGCGGCGCACCGGGCCGACGACGATGGCGCCGCCGCGGTAGACGTCGCGGTCCAGAAGGGAGTGCAGCGTGACGACCGGATCGTCGTGCTTGGTCGCCGGGTGGACGAAGTCGATGACGACCCCGGCCTCCTTGCCGGCCTGGCGGCGGGTCACGCGGCCGACGCGCTGCTGGTAGATGCGCTTGGACGCGGTCGGGGCCAGGTGCATGCAGACCGTGGCGCGCGGCGAGTTCCAGCCCTCGGCCAGCAGCTGGGCGTTGACGAGCACGTCGATCTCGCCCCGCTCGTAGGCGGCGAGGATCTCGGCGAGCTCGCGCTTCGGCGTCTCGCCCGAGACGCCCTGGGCCTTGAGGCCGGCCTCGCGGAACGCCTCGGCCACGTTGTAGGCGTGACGGACGCCCGCGGCGTAGACGACGCCGGGCACCCCGTTGAAGCGGGTCTTGTAGAGGTCGGCGATCGCCAGGTTGAACGGCAGCTGGTCCAGCAGCTCGGCCAGCATCTCCTGGTCGAACTCCGTGTCGACCTCGCCGCGGCGCAGCGGCACCTTGGCGATGGTGCGGACGCCCGGACCCGGCGGGATGCGGATGCACCGCAGCGGAGCGATAACGCCGCGGCGCGCGGCCTGCGCGAGGTCGAAGCGGGAGGTCTGCGTGGGGAAGAGGTCGGTGACGTGGCGGGCGATGAGCGCGCCGGTCGCGGTCATGCCGATGAACACGGGCCCGCCCCAGGCGCGGATCGAGGCGCTGGTCTTCTCGCCGAGTGCCGTGTGGGCCTCGTCGCAGATGACGATCGTGTACGCCTTGGAGATCCTCCCGGCGTTCCGGACGAACCACTGGTAGGTCTCCACCGTGACCGGGCCGTTCGGGTCGTCGGCGTCGTCGAGCAGCGCCGGCGCGATCCGGTCGGCGTAGCCGCGATCGCGCAGCTCGCCGTGGAACTGGTCGACGAGGTTGCGCCGGTGGGTGAGGATCAGGATGCCGCCGGTGCGCGACGCCTCGACGAAGCCCAGGGCGGCGACCGTCTTGCCGGCGCCGGTCGCGTGCTCGAACCAGAACCGCCGGGCCGCGTTCGGATCCTCCGGCTGCTCGGGCAGCTGGACGTCCTCGTCGAGGTCCTCGTCGGACCAGTCCTGCGGCTCCTCCGGCTCGTCCTCGTCCTCGCCCTCTTCGCCGGGCAGGCCGGCCGGGGCGAGCGCGGCGGCCTCGGCAGAGGCGCCGTTGCCGGCGGCGCCGTTCTTCGCCGCCCCGCCGCTGCCGTTCCCGTTCCCGTTCCCGGTGCGCTGGGCCTCGGCGAGCAGGGCGATGAGCGTGCCGGACAGCGCGTCGACCTGATGGGCCGAGAGGGTCGTGCCGTCGACGAGCTTGGGCTCCTCCTCTGAGAGCAGCCGCTCGAGCCCCAGCAGGAGCGACCACTGGCGCCGCCAGGCCACGGACGGCTCGGTCGCGCCGGCCTCGAGCTCGGCCAGCGCCTCCTCGAGCGCGCGGCGCCGCGGCGAGCCGGGCGCCAGCGCCGTCTCGGCCGTCTCGCCCTCGTGGACGAACGGTTCGCGGGCGAACGCGACGGCCCGCTCGAGATCGGCGGAATCGGGAAGGGACGCAGCCGGGACGGCTGCTGGCGTGGTGTCGGCCATGGGACGCGGCGACAGTCGGACCTGCAAGGGAGCCGCCAAGCTGCGACGGCGAGGGAACCGGGCGGGCCAGAGGCAGTGCATGGGCCTCCGCGCGGTTGCCTGGGCAGCATACACCGTCGGCGCAGCGGATTCGCCCGATGGCAGGCAGGTTTCACGCGGCGGCGATCTGCGACGCTTGCGCGGTGGAACCCGCTCCACCCTCCCGCCCAGTGGCCGGCGGCACTGGGATCGAGATCCGCCCCGCCCGCGATGCCGCCGAGCGCGCGGCCGCGCTCGCCCTTCGGCACGAGGTCTTCTGCGTCGAGCAGGGGGTGAGCGTCGCGGACGAGGTCGACGGTCGCGATCCCGAGGCGCTGCAGCTCGTCGCGGTCCGCGAAGGGGACGGGGGGCTCGTGGGGACCTGCCGGCTCCTGTTCGACGGCGACACCGCGAAGCTCGGCCGGATGGCCGTGCCCGCCGCCGCACGCGGCGCCGGCATCGGCGCGGCGCTCCTCGCCGCGGCCGAGCTGGCCGCCCGCCGGGCCGGCGCCGTCCGGATCGCCCTGCACGCCCAGCTCGCCGCCCGCGGGCTCTACCTCCGCGCCGGGTACGCCGAGCGCGGCGCGCCGTTCGACGAAGCCGGGATCGGCCACGTCGCGATGGAGCGGCGGCTCGATGCCTGAGGTCCGGATCGATCCGCTGACCGGCCTGAAGGCCATCGTCGCGGGCGACCGGGCCACGCGGCCGGGCGGCGGGTTCTCCGTCGATCCGGCGCCGGCGCTCGATTCAGCCGCCGATCCGTTCGCCGAGGGCCACGAGGACCGCACTCCGCCCGAGGTCTGGGCGGTGCGTCCCGGCGGCGGGCCTCCAGACTCGCCCGGCTGGACGGTCCGGTCGGTCCCGAACCTCTATCCGGCGCTCGTGCCTGGCGCCGCCGCCCCCGGGCCCGATGCGAACCCCGGCCTGTTCACGGCGACGGCAGCGGCCGGCGCGCACGAGGTCATCGTCAACGGCCCGCAGGCGGCGACGAGCCTCGCCGCCCTGCCGGCAGCGCAGGTCGCGGCCGCCGCCGACGCCTGGCGTGAGCGGATGCGCGCGCACGCCGATGCGGCCTGCGTGCACGTCATGGTCAACGAGCGCCGGGAGGCCGGATCCTCGCTGCCGCACACGCACGCGCAGCTCTACGCCCTGCCGTTCGTCCCGGCCGAGATCGCCCGGGAGCGCGAGCGGTTCGGGGCGCACGCGGCGCGAACGATGGGCCACAACCTGCTCGAGGACGTCGTGCAGGAGGAGGTCCGGCGGCGCGAGCGCCTGGTGGCGATCGACGACGAGGCCGTCCTCATCGCCCCGTTCGCCTCGCGGCTCCCGTACCAGATCATGCTCGCGCCGCGGCGGCCGCGGGCCCGCTTCGAGGACGACGGGCCGACCGGCGCCGCGCTGCTCCACGACGCGCTCGGGCGCCTCGCGAGACGGCTCGGCGCATCCCCGCCGCTGAACCTGTGGGTGCGCACCGCGCCCCGCGGCGCCGAGCACTACTGCTGGAGGATCGACATCCTCCCGCGACTGACGCACCTCGCCGGGCTCGAGCTCGGCACCGGTGTGCATCTCAACGTCGTCTCGCCCGAGCAGGCCGCCGCGGAGCTGCGCGACGCGTGATCGTCGTCGCCGCGGTCATCGCGGCCGCCGTCTGGGCGGGCGTCGCCGCCGAGCGCCGGCGCGGCGAGTCCGCCCGGACGCTGGCGCGGCGCGGGCTGTTCGTCGCGCTCTACGTCCTCTTCCCGTTCATCGTCTACTTCAACGTCGCCCGGCTGCACGTCACGACGGACATCGCGGGCGGGATCGGCCTCGCCTACCTCATGCTCGCCGTCGTCGGGCTGCTCGCCTACGCCGCCGCCCGAGCCTTGCGCCTGCGCCGGGCCCAGCAGGGCGCGCTGGTGACCGCGGCCATTCAGGCGAACACGGGCTTCGTGGGCGTGCCGCTGGCCGCCACGCTGCTCGGCTCGGCAGCGCTCGGCCAGGCGGTCGCCTACGACGCGGTGGTCAGCGCGCCGGTCCTGCTCGTGGCCGTGTTCGGCGTGGGGGCCGCGTTCGGGGACGCGGCCGGGGAGGGCGCGCGGGAGCGCACCGCCGCGTTCTTCCTCCGCAACCCGCCGCTCCTGGCGCTGATCGCGGCCGTGCTCGTGCCCGACACGCTGGCCCCGGACGTGCTCGTGGACGCGTCGCGCGTGCTCGTGTTCCTGCTCGTCCCGATCGGGTTCTTCGCGGTCGGGGTGACGCTGTCGAGCGAGGCCGAAGAGGGCGGCTTCCGGTTTCCCCCGCGCCTGACCGCGCCGGTCGGGGTCGCGCTGGTCCTGCGCCTGCTCGTCGCCCCGGCGCTCCTGCTGGCGCTCGCCGCGCCGCTCATCAGCCTCCCCGGGACCTACCTGCTGCAGGCGGCGATGCCGACTGGGATCAACTCGCTCATCGTCGGCCACGCCTTCGGCCTCGACCTCCGGATCATCTCGGGCGCGATCGCCTGGAGCACCGCGATCGTCGTGCTCGCGGGCACGGTGGCCGACCTCGTGCAGCGGCTCTAGTGCCGCCGCGGCCGGGCCGGCAGCACCCGCGCCTGCCGAGTAGCGTGGCCGTGATGCGGGCGCTGGTCCAGCGGGTGAGCGAGGCGTCGGTGACGGTGGCGGGGCGCGAAGTCGCGGCCATCGGCCCCGGGCTGCTCGTGCTGCTCGGGGTCGCCAGCGGGGACACTCCCGCGGATGCGGACCGAATGGCCGAGAAGATCCGGGCGCTGCGCGTCTTCCCGGACGCCGATGGCCGGATGAACGAGCCGCTCGGCGACGGCGAGGTGCTCGTCGTCAGCCAGTTCACGCTGTGCGCGGACACGCGGAGAGGCAATCGCCCCAGCTACGCCGCCGCCGCGCCGCCGGAAGCGGCCGAGCCGCTCTACGAACGCGTCCGCGCCGCCCTGGGGGCTCCCGGCGGCGTGTTCGGCGCCCACATGCAGGTGGCGCTCGTGAACGACGGCCCGGTGACGATCCTGCTCGACGTGCCCGCCGCCTGACCTGCGGCTAGGAGCCCAGCGTCCGGGCGCGGTAGGCCGCGGCGGCGCCGCGGCTCTCCGGATCGCCGTAGGCGGCGAGCAGGTGGTCGGCATCGGCGAACGACGTGTCGAGGCCGGCGCGGGTCACGGCGTTCACCTGCGCCTTGGTCATCGCCGCCGGCCCGGCAGGCATGCGGGCGATGTCGGCGGCGAGGCCGCCCGCGGCCACCTCGAGCTCGGCCGCCGGCACGACGCGGTTGAGGAAGCGCAGGGCGAGCGCCTCGGAGGCGCCGAAGGACCGGCAGGTGATCACGAGCTCCTTCGTCGCTGCCGGACCGATCTCGCGGACCAGGCGCGGCACCCCGCCCCAGGCGAGCGGGATCCCAATCTCGACCTCGGGAATCCGGAACACGGTGTCCTCGGCGGCGACGCGCAGGTCGCACGCTGCCGCCAGCACCAGGCCTCCGCCGACGACGTGGCCGTGCAGGGCGGCGACGGTGACGGCCCGGACCCCTTCCAGCGCGTCCGCCGCCCGCCCGCCGAGGGCGGCCAGCGCCCGCCGGCCCCCGGGGATGTCGGCGTCGGGATCGAAGACGGCGCCGAGGTCGCCGAGGTCCGCGCCCGCGCAGAAGGCCCGTCCGGCCCCGGCGAGGACCGCCGCCCGGATCTCCGGGGACGCGTCGAGCCAGTCGGCCGCCGCGATGACGTCCTCGAGCGCCCGGCGGGAGAGCGCGTTGAGCTTCTCGGGCCGGCTGAGCGTCAGCCGCGCGATCGGCGGCTCGGCGCTGATCGCGATCGTCTCGAGGGCAGGCGGCGCGGGCACGCGGCGATTCTCGCAGCGCCGGGCGCCCCGTGCCCGCCCCGCGCGCCGGGCGGCCGCTGCGCGGCGGCAGGCCGGCGCCGGTAGGCTGCCCCGCCATGCCGCCGACCGAACGCTTCGTGATCAGCTTCGCCGCCGAGCCGCCCCAGGACGCCGCGCCGTACGGGCGCTGGGCCGAGACGCTGCGCGCCGAGTTCCTCTCGGCCTGCCTGCGCATCGACAGCGAGGGCGTCACCCTCGGCGCCCCCGGCGAGATCGAGTGGTACCCGGACCGCACCTACGAGGGCCGCACCTACGTTCCCGCGACGACACGCACCGAAAACGGCTTCGAGCTCTTCGGCCACGTCTCGTTCGTCCGGTCCGAGGACGGCGACCCGGCCGATGTCGCCGCGACCGCCGACTTCACCGACGAGACCGCGGACAACAACCCCGACTGGACGATCGACCTCTGCGACGAGGAGCTCGGCACGTGGCGGGGCGAGGACGGCAACGTGGCGACGATGACCCTCGTGTGGGGGCGGCCCACATCCGCCGGCGGCGCCGTCGCGACAGCGGAGCTCGCGAACCTGGCCGTCGACCAGTGCGCGATCGGCGAGGACGGGCGCTTCACGCTCGTCGCGGCCGACAACTACCGACGCGACACGCTCGAAGTCGCGGTCTGGGATCGCGGCGGCCGCGAACTCGCCCGCGAATCCCTCTACGAGGACGACGGCGAAGACGACGACGGCGAGTCCGCCGAGGACTAGGCCCCGCCGGGACGCCCCGCGTGACGCGGATCGCGATCATCGGCGCCCCCACGAGCGCGGCCTCCTACGCGCCGGGCCAGGAGCTCGCGCCCGCGGCGCTCCGTGCCGCCGGCCTGCCCGCCGCCCTCGAAGCCCGCGGGCTCGAGGTTCGCGACCTCGGCGACGGCCCGCACCAGCGCTGGGCCCCGGACCGCGATTCTCCTCGCGCCCAGAACCTCGCACAGGCCTCCGACGCCATCGCCGCAGTCGCGAATGCCGCCAGCGCGGCCCTGGCCGCCGGCGACCTGCCGCTCGTGCTCGGCGGCAACTGCACCGTGGGCATCGGCGCCTGGGCGGCGCTCGCCGCCTCCGAGCCCGCCGCCGCGCTCTGCTACGTCGACCTCCACGCCGACCTGAACACGCCCGCCAGCGTCGTGGACGGGGCCTTGGACTGGATGGGCCTCGGCTGCCTGCTGGGGATCGAGGGCGCGCCGGGGCTGGCGCCGCCCGGCCTCCTGGACCCGGCGCAGGTCGTGCTCGTGGGCTTCGACCCCGGACAGGGCACCGAGTGGGAGCGCGAGCAGATCGCCAGCCTGGGCCTTGGCGTTGTCCCCGTGGAGGACGTCGCGCGCGCTCCGGCCGCCGCGGCGCAGGCGGCGCTGGCCGCGCTGCCCGGCGACACCGCCGCGATCGCGGTCCACTTCGACGTCGACCTGGTCGACTTCGTCGACGCCCCGCTGTCGGAGAACACCGGGCGCAACATCGGCGTCCCGCTCGCCTCCGCGCTCGCGACCGTCGCCGCGCTGGCCGCCGACCCGCGCGTGCGCATCCTCACGGTCACGGAGCTCAACCCGCTGCACGGCGCCGAGGACGGCTCGACGCTGGCCCCGTTCGTGGCCGGGCTGGCCGATGCGCTCGCGCGTGGCGGGAGGGATGCTTCCGGCCGCGGTGCTCGCCGGGACTAGCGTGGTCTGAGTAGCCCGGGCTCGCCACCGGCGGACGGGACGATCCGCCGCCGCGCCGGGCCGGCTTCGCGCGCAGCGGCTAGACCAGGGGAGCCGGGCCGTCGTCCCAGGACCGGCCGGCCTCGCGGGCGTCGGGCGGGGCGGTGCCGGCGCTGGCCGGGGACTCGGGTGCGATCGTGCCCGCGGCGAGCGCCTCGGCGCTGACGCCCACCGGGTGGTGGCAGGCGGCCAGGTGCCCTGAGCCGTAGTCGACCAGCGGCGGCTCGACCTGGCCGCAGACGTCGGTGGCCCGCGGGCAGCGCGGGTGGAAGCGGCAGCCCTTGGGCGGGTCGATCGGGCTCGGCACGTCCCCGGTCAGCACGATGCGCTCGCGGGCCGCCTGGGTGTGCGGATCCGGAATCGGGATCGCCGACAGCAGGGCCACCGTGTACGGGTGGATCGGCCGTGCGTAGAGCTCGTCGGCGGGCGAGACCTCCATGATCTTGCCGAGGTACATGACCGCCACCCGGTCCGAAACGTGGCGCACGACCCCGAGGTCGTGGGCCACGAAGATGTACGTGAGGCCGAACTTCTCCTGGAGGTCGTCGAGCAAGTTGATGATCTGCGCCTGCACCGAGACGTCGAGGGCTGACACGGGCTCGTCGGCGACGATCAGCTTGGGCTCGAGCGCGAGCGCCCGCGCGACGCCGATGCGCTGGCGCTGGCCGCCGGAGAACTCGTGCGGATAGCGGTTGATGTGCTCGGGGTTGAGGCCGACGGTCGCGAGCAGCTCCTGCACCCGCGCCTTGACCGCCTTGCCCCCCCGCACGCCGCCGAGGATCTTGATCGGGTCCCCGACGATCTGGATGACCCGCTTGCGCGGATTCAGGGACGCGTACGGGTCCTGGAAGATCATCTGCATGTCGCGCCGCAGCGGACGGAGGGCCTTCTGCTTGATGTGCGTGATGTCCGCGCCGTCGAAGCGGATCGTCCCGGACGTCGGATCCAGCAGGCGCATGATCGAGCGCGACAGCGTCGACTTCCCGCACCCGGACTCGCCGACGAGGCCGAAGGTCTCGCCGCGGCCGATCGAGAACGTGACGTCATCGACGGCGTGGACCGCGGCGACCTCGCGGTCGATCAGCAGGCCGTCCTTGATCGGGAAGTACTGCTTGACGTGGTCGACCTGCACGAGCGGCGTCTGGTCGTCGCTGCCAGCGGCGGGCGCCGGCGCCGCCGGGGTGGCGCCGGGGGTGCTCACGCCACCCCCTGCTCGAGCCCGATGCGCCCGTCGACCATGCGCGCCGCCTCGCGGGTGGCGGGGTCGATCCAGCAGCGGTCGAGGTGCGTGCCGCCCGAGCGCGCCTCGAGCGGCGGCATCTCGGCGCAGCGGTCGTGCCGGTGCGGGCAGCGGGGCGCGAACGAGCAGCCGGCGGGCAGGTCGAGCAGCGACGGCGGCAGGCCCTTGATCGCCGGAAGCCGGTCGGTGAGCTCCTGGTCGACCCGGGTCACGGACCCGAGCAGGCCCCAGGTGTACGGGTGCTGGGGGTTGTAGAAGATCTCCTCCGCCGTCCCCGCCTCGACGACCCGCCCGGCGTACATGACGAGGATGCGATCGGCCATGTCGGCCACGACGCCGAGGTCGTGCGTGACGATGATGACCGCCGCCGAGGTGCGCTCGCTCAGCAGCTTGATCTGGTCGAGGATCTGCGCCTGGATCGTCACGTCGAGCGCCGTGGTCGGCTCGTCGGCGATCAGCACCTGGGGGTCGCAGGACAGCGCCATGGCGATCATGGCGCGCTGGCGCATGCCGCCGGAGAACTCGTGCGGGTAGCTGTCGACGCGGGTCTCGGCCTGCGGGATCCCGACCCGGTGGAGCAGGTCGATGACCCGCGTCCGGGCGTCGGCGTCCGAGATCTTCTCGTGCGCCTGGATCTGCTCGGCGATCTGCTTGCCGACCCGCTGGACCGGGTTCATCGCCGTCATCGGGTCTTGGAAGATCATCGCGATCTCGGCCCCGCGCACGGCCCGGAGCGTCGCGTCGGTGGCCCCGATGAGCTCGGCCTCGCCGAGGTAGGCCTCCCCGCCGAAGCGGGCATTCGACGAGCGCGTGAGGCCCATGAGGCTCATCGTGGTCACCGACTTGCCCGACCCGGACTCGCCCACGATCGCCAGGACCTCCCCGGCGGCAAGCTCGAACGAGACGCCGTTGACCGCCTTGACGAGCCCCTCTTCGGTCTGGAACGAGACCTCGAGGCCCTCGACGCGGAGCACCGGATCGCTCACAGGCGGATCCTCGGGTCCAGGTAGGCGTAGGCGATGTCGACGATGGCGTTGAGCAGCACGATGAAGAAGGCGCCGAAGAGCGTCACGGCGAGCACGGGCGGGACGTCGAGCTGGCCCACGGCGTCCGCGGCGTACTGCCCGACGCCCTGGAGGTTGAAGACCGTCTCGGTGAGGATCGCCCCGCCGCCGATCACCGCCCCGAAGTCCAGGCCCCAGAGCGTGGCGATCGGGATCAGCGAGTTCCGCAGCACGTGCTTGGTCATGACCCGGCGCTCGCTGAGCCCCTTGGCCCGCGCCGTGCGCACGTAGTCGTCGTTGATCGTGTCGAGGATGTTCGACCGCAGGATGCGGGAGTAGACGCCGACGAACAGGATCGCCAGCACGCACCACGGCACGATCAGGTGGACGAACCACTGCCATGGGTCCTCGGTGAAGTCGACGTAGCCGCCGTTGGGGAAGATCCCCCACTTGTAGCCGAGGTAGTAGTTGCACAGCGCCCCCAGCCAGAACACGGGCATCGAGATGCCGATCAGGGCGAGCACGTTGATCGACGTGTCGGTGGCTCTGCCTGCCCGCATCGCGCTGATCAGCCCCAGCAGGATCCCGAAGAACCCCCAGATGATCGCCGCCCCGATCGCCAGCGAGAACGTGCGCGGAATCCCCTTGACGATCTCCTCGTTGACGTTGAGCTGGGTGAAGTAGGACTCGAGCTCGCCGGTGAATACCTTCTTCATCATCGTCAGGTACTGCACCGGCAGCGACTGGTCGAAGCCCCAGCTGCGCCGGATCCCGGCGATCTGCGTCTCGGTCGGGTTCTTCCCCGCGATGCGCTCGGCTGGGTCGCCGTTCGGGATGACGTTGAAGATGAGGAACGTCAGCACCGAGACGGCGAACAGCACGAGGACCATCGAGATCAGCCGGCGGACGATGAAGCGGGCCATCGTCCCCTACCCGTCGAGGCGGATCTTGGCCCGCGGGTCGAGGGCGTCGCGCACGCCGTCGCCGAAGATGTTGAGCGCGAGCACGCAGGCGACGAGCATGAGGCCCGGCACGATCGTCAGGTGCGGCGCGGTCGCGATCAGCCCGACGCCGTCGTCGATCATCGTGCCCCACGACGTCTCGGGCGGCTGGACGCCCGCCCCGAGGAACGACAGCGCCGACTCGAGCAGGATCGCGTTGGCGACGATCAGCGGCAGGAACACCACGATCGTCGAGGCCAGGTTGGGCATCAGTTCCGAGACCATGATCCGCAGGCTGCCGGCCCCCTGAGAGCGCGCGGCTTCGACGAACTCCTTCTCGCGCAGCGCGAGCACCTGCCCGCGGATCGGCCTGGCCATATAGGGGACGTAGACGACCCCGATGATGATGATCGGGATCATCAGCGACCCGCTGTCGATCTTGATGATCCAGAGGTTGAGGCCGCCGATGGCCGCGGCCACGCCGATCGCCACTCCGAGGAGGATCACGGGGAACGACCACAGGACGTCCATCAGCCAGGAGATGACGCTGTCGGTCGCGCCCCGGTAGAAGCCGGCCAGCACCCCGAACATGACCGACAGGACGACCGTGATGAACGCCGCGGCGAACCCGATGACGAGGGAGTTGCGGCCGCCGTAGAGCAGGCGGACCATTACGTCGCGGCCGTTCTCGTCCGCGCCGAGGAAGTACTGGCTCTGCCACGTCGGGCCGATCGGGATGCCCTGTGGCGTGACGATGTCGCGCTTCTTGCCGTCGACCGTGACGGTGCCGGTCAGGTTGTTGCGTGAGGCTGAGATCTTCGCGATCTCCGACGACCAGAACGGGGCGGCCAGGCACATGGCCACGATGACGAGGAAGAGGCCGAGGAAGGCCAGCGCGGTCTTGTTGCGGCGCAGCCGCCGCACCGCGAGGCGCCAGGGCCCCAGGCCGGGTTCCAGCTTCGCCTTGCCCTCGACCTCCGCCTGGAACGCGGAGGGGATCTCGGAGACGAGTTCGGTGCCAGGATCGATGCTCATGACAGTGCGGCCTGCCGGGCCCGCACGCGGCGGGCCCGGCAGGCGGTCACCGGTCGGCTCGCGCTACTTGAGGCACCAGGCCGAGTAGTCGTTGAGGTACAGCGGGTGGTAGATGTTGCAGTCCTGGAAGTTCAGGCGGTCCGAGAGGAACGTGGTGAGCTTCCGGTAGCCGTACGGCGCGATGTAGGCGTCGTCGACGAGCTGCTTGTCGAGGGCCGCCCACTTGTCGGCGACCGCGGACGGGTCCGGCTCCAGGTTCAGCGTGTCGATGCCCTTGTTGATGGTGGGATTGTCGACGTTGCTGAAGTTCTGGTTGTTCGTGTCCTGGATGGACGCCCCGTTCACGAGGAAGAAGAAGTTCCCCGGGTTCGGGAAGTCCTGGAACCAGTCGGCGAAGCCGGTCTGGGCCTTGGTCTTCTGGTTGCCGATCGTCTGGAAGTACACCCCGCCGTCGAGGATCTTCGGGGTCGCCTTCAGCCCGATCTGGTTCAGGACGTCGGCGTAGTACTGCGTGATCTTCGGCGTCGTGTCGTCGCTGTTGCCCCAGACGGTGACCGCCGCGCCCTTCGCGCCGGCCTGCTGGATCAGCTGCTTGGCCTTGGCGAGGTTCGGCGCTGCGTTCGGGTCGCCGTACTTGCACGTGGTCTCCTTGTAGCCCGGCATCCCCGGCGGGAGGAATGTGCAGCCCGGGGTGAACAGGCCGGAGAAGATCCGGGCCAGGGCCCGCTTGTCGATCGCGTAGTTGACGGCCTCGCGCACCTGCTGCTTGTCGAACGGCGGCGTCCGCACGTTCATGAAGAAGTAGTACGTCGAGACGGTCGTGTGCTCGGCGAAGCGGTTGGCCGCCTTGGACTTGACTTCAGGCAGCAGGTCCGACGGGGGCGGATCCTGCATGTAGTCGAGGGTGTTGTTCAGGACGTCCTGCGCCTGCTGCTGCGGCGACTTGACGATCTTCGTCGTGATCGTGTCGATCTTCGCCGCGGGGACGCCGGGGAGCTTGAACGTCGGCACCTTCTGCATCACGAACTGCCGGTTGGGGACCGACGAGGTGATCTTGTACGTGCCGACGCCGGGCGGCGGCGTCTTCGTCATGTTCTTGAAGGGCGTCGAGCTCGGCACCAGGCCGGCGAACAGCATCGCGAGGATGTTGTTGAACTGGCCGTTGGGGTCGGTGAGCTTGATCGTGATGTCCCCGGTGCTGTCGTTCGTGGTGATGCCGGAGATGTCGCCGTTGGCCTTCCCGGCCTTCTCGTACTCCTGCGCGCCCACGATGCCCTCGTAGAACGAGGCGCCGCCAGACTCGAGGTTGAGCACCCGCTTGATCGAGTGCTCGAAGTCCGAGGCCTTGACTGGCGTGCCGTCCGAGTACTTCAGGCCGCTGCGGAGCTTGAGCTTGTAGGTCTTGCCGTCGGCGCTGATCCCGCCGTTGTCCTTGGACGGAACCGCCTCGGCGAGGCCAGGGATGACTGTGGCGCCTTCCTGGCCCTCAGCGTGCTTGTAGGTCAGCAGGCCGGTGTAGACGAGCCACATCGGCTCCCAGCCGTTGACCGTGTACGACAGCGCAGGATCGAGGTAGTCGGGCTGCGAGGTCTGCGAGATCGTGATCGACCCGCCGGACTTCTCGCCGCCGCCACCGCTGCTCGAATCGCTGCTCGAACCGCAGGCTGCCGCGACGACCGCAGTGGCCCCCAGGGCGAGTGCGGCGCACAGCGCACGGGCGCGAGTGCGTCGGAACATGGACGAAACCCCCTCATCAGAACGGACAGAAGCGGCGCAACCCTACTCCGATGCGCGTCCAGGGGGAATACGGCGCGGACCCGGCCGCTCCTGCCCGCGGGACGTTCCGCCCGCAGCGGGCACGCCCCCGGCAGGAGTCGAACCTGCATCCCACGCTTAGGAGGCGTGTGCTCTGTCCATTGAGCTACGAGGGCGGGCGGACAGCGTATCCCGCACCCGCGCGGCCGCGGCCCCGATCAGCCGCGGTCGGGCCGCCCGGGGTAGACGTCGTCGATCGTCGCGAGCGCCAGGTAGGGCGCGCCCGCGGCTGCAGCGATCGCCTCGCCGCCGCCGGCGAGGCGATCGAGCACCGCCACGACGCCGGCGATCGGGTGGCCGGCCTCCTGCACGGCCGCGATCGCCTTGAGCGTCGAGCCGCCGGTCGTCACGACGTCCTCCACGATCAGGCACCGGTCCTCCGCGGCCAGCAGCGGCCCCTCGATGCGGCGGGCCAAGCCGTGGGGCTTGGCCTCCTTGCGCACGAAGAACGCCTTCACGTCGGCGCCGCCCGCCAGCGCGGCGCAGGCGATCGGGTCGGCTCCCATGGTGAGCCCGCCGACCGCATCCGCCTCCCAGGCTCGGGCGCGGTCGGCGACCAGTTCCGCGAGCGCCCGGAAGCCAGCCGGCCGCAGGATCGCCCGCTTGGCATCGACGTAGTACTGCGCGGTGGCGCCGCTCGTGAGCACCACCTCGCCGATCACGAGGGCGTGCTCGCGCAGCTCGGCGATCAGCCGGTTGCGCGCGTCAGCGGGGAGGCCGGGCACTTACCGCCGGTACACGTCGACGGGCGTGCCGATCTTCACCCAGCGCATGATCGCGTGGGAGTTCGGGATCGGCACCCGCAGGCAGCCATGGCTCGCCGGGTACACGGGCACGTCGGCGTAGCCGTGGATCGCGTAGCCGCCGTAGAAGAACGACGAGTTGACCATGCCGTGCGAGTTCGTCCCGGGGCGCTTCCACTGGACGCGGAAGTGGCCGCGCACGGTGGGCGTCGACGGCTTGCCCGAGCTCATGTGGTAGACGCGGAAGACCGTGCCGCCCTCGTTGATCAGGGCGAGCACCTGGTGGGTCAGATCGCCCTCCACGTGGCGACCGTGTGAGGGGTACTTCGGCACGAACGCCCCCCGGTTGGCGCCCAGCATCGAGTAGATCCGCGGCCCGGCGGTGCGGGTGCGTCCGAACCCGTTGACCTTGCGGAAGGCCAGGACGGCGCGGCCCGTCGCCCGGTCGAAAACCCCGGTGCGGTTGACCTTGAAGTGCAGCGCGAAGAGGCGCTCCTGGAGGAAGCGCACGCGCAGGCCGCCGTCCCCGCGGCTCGACTCCGGGCGGATCACGTCGACCCGGTCCTTGGCCACGAAACGGACCTGCGCGGAGGTGGCGCCGTGCAGGACGCGGACGCGGATGCGGCCCTCGGCACCCGGCGTGTAGCTGGCGTTGACGTAGCCCTTGCGCGATCCGGGGACCCGCCGGACCGTGCGGCGGACCTGCCTGACCGTCGCACGGCCGCGCGTGAAGCGGACCGTCACGGCTTGCCCGGGCACGTAGCGGGAGACGACGAGGTGCACGCGGATCCGGCGCCCGACGAAGCTGATGCGGCCGGCGCCGAGGCGGTAGGCGCCCGGGATGCCGAGCAGCGTGCGCGCCCGGGCCGGCTTCGTCGTCGCCCCGCCGGCTGCGGACTGCGCGGGAGCCTGCGCGGCGGCGCCGGTGGCGGCAACGGCACAGGCCGTCGCGACGAGGATAGGGGCGAGAGTGCGACGCACGACGCGCGCACTCTACGTCACCGCCGCGCGGCGCTCCACCAGTTCGCGCGCCGCCGGCGCGCGTCAGGCGGGACGGACCCGCGCCGGCGCGCGGCGGACGAGCGGGAACAGCACCGCCGCGATGACGGCGTTGGCGGCCACGATGACCACGGGGATCTCCCACCCCCAGCCCTGCGTGACGCCGAGCGCCACGCAGTTGTTGACGCAGTGGAGCGCGATGCACGGGAGCAGCGATCCGGTCCGCCAGTACAGGAGGCAGAGGCCGAAGCCGAAGGCGGCGAGCGGGACGAGGTAGCCGACGGGCGCCGAGCCGGCGTGGATCCCGCCGAACACCAGGGCGGTGAGGATTGCCGCAGGCCACGGCCCCTTCCACGACCGCAGCGCCGTGAAGAAGAAGCCCCGGAAGAAGAACTCCTCGGCGATCGGGGCGACGACCGTGACGAGCACGGCCACGGCGACGAGCGCCACCGTGCTCTTGTCGGCGCCGAGCTGGTCGGGCAGGTCGTCCCGCTGCTTGATCTTCAGGGCGCTGACCCACGCGGCGCTGAAGACGAGGTAGCCGACGTAGGTGAGCGCGGCCCAGCCGAAGGCGGGGAGGACCGGCGTGCGGCGCAGCCCGAACTGCCAGGCCTGCGGGCGCGTCCCGCTCAGCCGGGCGAACAGGACGGCGCTCGCGATGAGCGCGCCGTCCTGCAGGACCGTGGCGATGATCTGCACGGCCGGCGGGGGGTCCGCGGCGCTCGCCCCGGCCGCGCTCCCGATGATCGCGATGATCAGGTAGCCGACGATGGCGGCGCCGAAGCCCGCGATGAGCGCAACGGGCGCCATCCACGCCGGCCAGCGCGGCGCGGCCGGCTCGACGCCCTCGGGCAGCTCGGGCCGGGCGGGCGGCGGACCCGGATGGGGATAGGCGACGGGCGGCGGAGAGCTCGACATCGGCAGGCGGACTCTACGGGGCGCCCGGCCCGGCGCGCCCGCGCGCGGACCAAGGATCCGCGACGCGGACCGCGAAACCCCCCCGTGGACAAGGCAAGCGGCGTGGCAGCCCCCGGGGGCTGGCTACAATCGGTCGGCCCGTGGCCTGCCGCGGCGCCCTTCCTCATGAGCCGCCGACAGCGACAGCAGCGCCGCCGCCGCACGGGCCGCGGAGGCGGAACCCGGTTCCTCGCGGTCACCGCCGGCATCGTCATCGCGGTCGCCGGACTGGCCGTCCTCGGCGTGGTCGGCTACGTCATCGGCATCGCCGCGTCGGCGCCGAACATCGACTCCCTGAAGCCGATCGACAAGGGCGCCGTGTCGGTCGTCTACGCGGCGAACGGCGAGCGGCTGGGCTTCATCGAGTCCGACGAGGCGCGCACGCCGATTGCCGGGTCGCAGATCCCGCAGGACCTCAAGGACGCCACCGTCGCCATCGAGGACAGCCGCTACTACAAGCACAAGGGCGTCGACTACCAGGGCGTGCTGCGCGCGGCGATCAAGAACCTCACGTCCGGCAAGACCGTGCAGGGCGGCTCGACCATCACGATGCAGCTCGTCCGCAACCTCTACATCTCGCAGGAGCGGACGTTCGCCCGCAAGATTCGCGAAGCGAAGCTCGCCCAGGAACTCGAGGACCGCCACTCCAAGCGCTGGATCCTCGACAACTACCTCAACGACGTCCCCTACGGCACGGTCGGCGGCCGCACGGCGATCGGGGCCGAGGCCGGGGCGCGGACCTTCTTCGACAAGGAAGCCAAGGACCTCACGCTGTCCGAAGCCGCGCTCCTGGCCGGGCTGCCGCAGGCCCCGTCGCTCTACAACCCGTTCCTCGCGCCGCGCGCCGCCCGCGAGCGCCGCGCCGAGGTGCTCGACGCCATGGCCAAGCAGAAGATGATCACGCCGGCGCAGGCCGCAGCGGCCAAGGCCGCACCGCTCGGGGTCAAGCAGAACAACTACTACACGGCGAAGAAGGAGGGCTACTTCTTCGACTACGTGAAGAACGAGCTGATCGAGAAGTACGGCATCAACACCGTGCGCCGCGGCGGGCTGAAGATCTACACGACGATCGAGCCCAAGCTCCAGGACGAGGCGCGCAGCGCGATTCGCGGCCGGCTCAACGAGAGCGGCGACCCGGCTTCGGCGATTGTCTCGATCGACCCGAAGACCGGCTACATCCGGGCGATGGCCTCCTCGGTCAAGTACGGCGACTCGCAGTTCAACCTCGCCGCGCAGGGGCGCCGCCAGCCGGGCTCGACGTTCAAGGTCATGGTGCTCATGACCGCCCTGCGCAAGGGCATCGACCCGAACTCGACCTATTACACCTCCCGGCCGCTCGACCTCCAGACCGAATACGGCCCGTGGAAGGTCAGCACGTACTCGAACTCCTACGGCGGCTCGATGAACCTCGTGTCGGCGACGCTGCAGTCCGACAACACCGTCTACGCCCAGCTCGACCTCGACGTCGGCCCCGACGCGGTCAAGCAGACGGCCAAGGACCTCGGGATCACGACGAAGCTCGACGGCTACCCGGCCGAAGGCCTCGGCGGCCTGACGAAGGGCGTCTCCCCGCTCGAGATGGCCAACGCGTACGCGACGATCGCCAACGGCGGCTGGCGCAACAAGCCGATCGCCATCAAGAAGATCGTCTTCCCGGACGGCCGCACGGTCGACTCCGGCAAGCCGCACCGGGAGAAGAAGTTCTCCGACGGCGTGACGTACGAGGCGATCAACATCCTGCGCCAGAACGTCCAGCGCGGCACCGGCACCGCTGCCGCCATCGGCTGCCCGGCAGCCGGCAAGACGGGGACGACCGACAACTTCAACGACGCGTGGTTCGTCGGCTTCACGCCCAAGCTCGTCACGTCCGTGTGGGTGGGGTATCCGAAGGCGCAGATCGAGATGCGCAGCGTCCACGGCATCTCCGTCGCGGGCGGCACGTTCCCCGCGGAGATCTGGCACGACTACATGTCCCAGGCCACCGAGGGCGAGGGCTGCCCCGACTTCCCGTATCCGAAGGAGTCCGCCAACCTGAGCGCCTACTTCGGCCGCTACTCCGGTGGCGGGGGCGGCGGCACCTACGACTCGGGCAGCGGCTCGACTGACAGCCAGACGACCACGAGCCCCAGCACCGGCGGCACGGGCGGACAGGGCGGCTACCCGTCCGGCGCCTACGAGTCGCCCCCGCAGGCCGCGCCCCAGACGCAGTCGCCCCCGCCCACTCCGCAGGCCCCCAGCGGCGGCGGAGGAGGCGGCGGAGGCGGCGGCGCCACCCAGGGCGGCGGCGTCAGCCCCGGGTAGGGCCGCGCGCCCCCGCAGCCCGGCATCGGTACGCTTGCCCCGTGGCTAAGGAAGAGAAGGTCGAATTCGAGGGCGAGGTCATCGAGGCCCTGCCCAATGCGATGTTCCGGGTGAAGCTCGACAACGACCACGTGGTCCTCGGGCACGTGGCCGGCAAGATGCGGCGCTTCCGCATCCGCATCCTCCCGGGCGACCGCGTCCGCGTCGAGGTCTCGCCGTACGACCTCGACCGCGCCCGGATCGTCTACCGGCACCGCTGACGCGGCCTCCGCGCCTGGATGTGCGCGAGCTCGAACTGATCGAGGCGATCGCCGCGACCGCCGCGCCGCGGTCCGGCCGGGTCCTGCGCGGGATGGGCGACGACGCCGCCGTCGTGCGCCCGGACGGCGTGGCCGTCACGTCGATCGACGCGGCGGTGGAGGGCGTCCACTTCACGCTCGAGACGTTCTCGGCAGCCGACATCGGCCACCGGGCGCTCGCCGGCGCGCTCTCGGACCTCGCGGCGATGGGCGCCGAGCCCGGCGAGGCCTACGTCGCCCTCGTCCTGCCCCGCGGCTTCGAGGACGGCCTCGAGCTCGTCCGCGGCGCCGAGGCGCTCGCCGCGGCCACGGAAACCACGATCGCCGGCGGCGACGTGTCGGCGGGCCCGGCCCTGGTGGTGACGATCGCGGTGGTCGGCTGGGCCGCCACGGCGGACGCCGTCGTCGGACGCGACGGCGCCCGGCCGGGCGACCGCGTGGGCGTCACCGGCACGCTCGGGGCGGCCGAGGCGGGCCGGGCGGTTCTGGAGGGCCGGGCCCGCGGGCCGGAGGAGCTGGCCGCGCGCCACCGCCGCCCGCAGCCGGCGTTGTCCGCCGGGCGGGCGCTCGCTGCGGCGGGCGCGCACGCGATGATCGACCTGTCGGACGGCATCGCCACCGATGCGGTTCACGTGGGGCGCGCCAGCGACGTCACCCTCGAGATCGCGCTCGAGGCGCTGCCGCTCGCCCCGGGCGTCGCGGGTGTGGCCGCTGCGCTCGGCACAGATCCGGCGGAGTTCGCCGCCGCCGCCGGTGAGGACTTCGAGCTGCTCGCCTGCGTGCCGGCGGACCGGGCCGACGCCGCCGCGGCGGCGGTCGGGCTGACCTGGATCGGCACGGTCCGCGAAGCCGCCGGCGGCGGCGGCGGCGCGCAGCTCACCCGCGACGGCGAGCCGCGCCGCCTGCACGGCTGGGAGCACTGGGCCTAGATGGGCCGGCGCGTCCCCGCTCAGTCCCGGGAGCGCAGCCCGAAGCCGCGCAGCGCCAGCAGGGCCCGCGCGCCGAAGCTCCCTCGCGCCGGGAGGATCCCGAGTTGCGCCGCGGCGTCGTAGACGTCGTAGAACGCCCGGACGCGGCGGAGGAGGCCGTGCTCGGTCTCGCAGTAGAAGACGCCGTGCACCGTCACCGAGCGGTTGGTCGCCGGCACGTCGCCGAGCGCCCGGCGGTGGGTCGCGGTGAGCCGAACCGGCGCGGCGACGAAGCGCCCGTCGTGCAGCCGCTCCCCTGCCCGCTCGACCCGGGCGTCGGGGAACGCCGACCACAGGCGCCGGGCGTGCGACGCGATTGCGTCGGCGCCGATGAGCGGCTCGTCGGCCAGCGGATCCTCGTACTGGACGGCGGCCACGCACAAGGACGCGAACGCGCCGGCGTCGCGTCCGGACCACGCCGCCTCCCAGCGGTCCATGAGCTCGGGCACCGCGGGCGCGGACGGCGCCACCGGCGCCGTGGCCTCGGCGCGCTCAGCCATCGGGCCATGCTAGATGATCGATTCGGCGACGCCGCGCGCGGCTGACCGCGCACGCGCCGCCTGGACACGGCGAGCTCGCGGAGTGCCGGGCCGGGCAACGGGCCCGGGATGCCATGGCAGACTCTCGGGCATGGCGCCGCTGCCGCTCCGCCCGCGTTCCTGCGCCCCGAAGGGCTGCCGTGGCTCGGCGTAGCCGCAAGCGGGTGCGCCGCAGCGCCGGCCGGACCGGGCCCGCGGCCCCGGCAGCCCGGCCCGCGGCCCCGGAAGCCCGGCTCGCTCCCAGCCCGGCCACAGCCGCGCCGCCGGCTGATCCGCCGCCGGTGCCGCCGGCTCCTTCGGACGCCTCGCCCGCGACGGCCAGCGCGCCGGCCGCACCCGGCCCTCCCGAGGCGCCGCGGCGCGTGCGCGGCGCCGAGCGCGACGCGCTGCTGCGGGCGGAGCTGCAGCCGCTCGCCCCGGGCGAACGTCCGGCGGTGCTCGTGGTCGCGACCGTCGTGTGCCTCGTGCTCGCCGGGCTCTCGGTCGCCGGCTATCTGACCCACACGGGCCTCGGGGGGCAGAAGCCTCAGCTCTCGGGGCTCATCATCATCGTGGCGGTGCTGCTGCTCGCGGCCTTCGGCCTGTGGCGCTGCCGCTACTGGGCCGTGCTCGGGTTCGAGGCGCTCCTCGCCTTCCAGGTGCTCGTTGCCTCGCTGTCCCTCGCGGTCGCGTCGAACTGGCTGGCCGCGGTCCTGTGCCTCTCGATCATCGGCTTCGGCGGCTGGCTGTTCTGGAAGCTCGTGAAGATCATGGGGCGCCTGCAGGTCCCGCGCCGCGAGCGCGCCGCGTGACCCCCGCCGGCCCGCCCGCCCGCGCCGCGTGGCCGTTTCACCACGCCGAGCGCATCCGCTTCGGGGACCTCGACGCGATGCGCCACCTCAACAACGTCGAGTTCCTGCGGTTCTTCGAGACCGCGCGGATCGCGTTCATGCAGTCGGTCTTCCCGGACCACGACCCCGCGGCCCCGACCGGGGACTTCGGACTGATCTTCGCCGAGGCGCACATCGCCTACCGCTCGCCCGGTCGCTTCGGCGAGGTCGTCCGCACGTGGATCCGCCCGGGGAGCATCGCCCGCTCGAGCTTCCGGATGGAGTTCGAGATGCGCGCCGACGACGACGTGGCCGGGCCGGAAGGCCGCCTCATGGCCGAGGGCTACGGCGTCCTCGTCGGCTACGACTACGCGACGCAGGCGCCGATGCCGCTGCCGGCACGCGTTCGGGAGGCGCTGGCGCCGCCGGCCGCCTGACCCCCGCGGCGAGCAGTCCGCGCGGGAACGCCGGCCCCGGCGTCTGAACCTGCGCGCTTCAGCCACCGAATCGGTGGCCCAGACGCACGAGATCGGCGCGCGGGCGGCCGGAGGCGCGGCGGCGGCCGGAGGCGCGCCGGGGGGCCGCGGGAACTGGCGTCCGGGCGAAGTTAGGGGGATCTCCCCATACCGCCGCGGCGAGGGCGGGCACAGACTCGGCCGGTCACCACGGAGGACTCATGAAACGGATGCCGCTGCCCATCGCCCTCGCGGGGCTCCTCGCCCTCGCCCTCGCCGCCCCCGCGGGCGCGGCGACCCCGACCGCCGTGGATCTCGTGTCGGACGCTCCGAGCCTCGCCGCCGACCCGGCAATTCCCGTGACGCCGCGGGGCGCGTCGCCCGATGGGCGCCGCGTGTTCTTCTCGACGACGGAGGCTCTGCTGGGGTCCGACACCGACGGGGCCTTCACGGACCTGTACGCCCGCAACGCCGACGGCTCGCTCGCGCATCTGTCGGACGGGGCCGATGGTCCCTTTGGCCTCACGATCAGCCAAAGGCCAGCGAGCGCCGACGGTTCGGCCGCGGTCTTCGCGACCACCGAGCCGCTGCTTCCGGCTGACGACACCGACACGGCCGCCGACGTCTACCTCGCCGGCCCGGCGGGACTGACCTTGGTCAGCGACCCGCCGGCAGGCCCCGGTGCCAACCTCGTCGCCAACTTCGGCGCCGTGTCCGCGGACGGCACCAAGGTGGCGTTCGAAACGCGCGAGCCCCTGCTGCCCGCCGTCGACACCGACAGCGACAACGACGTCTACCTCTGGACGTCACCGGGGACGCTGACGCTCATGAGCGACGGGGCCAACGCCGAGCCGGACCCCGTAGGCGTCGATGTCTTCTTCAGCGGCGCGGCCCCTGACCTCGGAACCATCGTCATGGAGACCGAGGGCCAGCTGACCTCGACCCCGGATGCCGACGGCAGGACCGACCTCTACGCAAAGGCCGGCGCCGGGCCGACGCTCAAGGTCACACCCGGCGACGGCGCATTCGACGCCGGCCTGGAGGACGTCTCCGACGACGGGACCTCGGTCCTGTTCAACACCGACGAGCCGCTGACGGCGGGCGACACCGACACGGCGCAGGACATCTACCAGTTCCACAGCGGCGCGCTGTCGCTGCGCAGCGACGGGTCCGGCCTCGGGGACGCCATCGCGCCCGCGACCTTCCGCGACGCCACCCGCGACCACAGCCGGGTCGCGTTCATCACCTCCGAGGCCCTCGTGCCCGGCGACGGCGACGCGCAGCCGGACGGCTACGTGAGCGGGCCGGGCGCGACGCTCACCGCGGCGACCGACGCCCCGGGCGCGGATGTCGACCAGCCCGCGGGCGCCACCGCGTTCGCCGGCACCACCCTGCTCGTGGGCGCCAGCGACCGGCTCGACCCGGCCGACACCGACGATCGCCTCGACGTCTACGCCGTCGACCCGAACGGCACGCGCACGCTCGTCAGCGACGGCGAGGGGCCTGACGCGAACCTCGACGCGTCGTTCGCCGCCGCCTCCGCCGACGGCCAGCGCGTGGCCTTCACGACCTCCGAGGCGCTGCTGCCCAGCGACGGTGACGCGTCGACCGACGTGTATGTCCACACGCCGCGCCAGCTCATCCACGCCAGCGATGGGCCCGGGCCCGACGTGAACACGGGCGCGTCGAACTTCCGGCTCTCATCGGACGGGCGCCGGCTCGTCTTCTCGACGGCCGAGGCGCTCCTCGGCGCCGACAGCGACGGCGTCACCGACATCTACCGCTCCACGCTGCCGGAGGACCCGCCGGCGCCTCCGCCTCCGCCTCCGCCCCCTCCGCCGGGAGGAGGGTCGGGACCGCCGGCCGACCGCACCGCGCCACGCATCACCGTGGCCCGGCTCGCCCGCACGGCAGTGACCGCGGGGACCCGGCCCGCGCTGCAGCTCACGCTGTCGGAGTCCGCGACCGTCACGGCCACGGTCACGCAGCGCGTGCCCGGGCGGCGTGCCGGCGGCACCTGCCGGCCCGGCGGGCGCCGGGGCGGCAGGTGCACCGCCACGGTGACCCGGGCCACGCTGCGGCTGAAGGGCGCCGCCGGGCAGAACAGGCTGCGGCTCGCCCTCCAGCGCCTGAAGCCCGGGACATACCGCATCGCGATCGTCGCGCGCGATGCCGCCGGCAACCGCTCGGTCGTTCGCTTCCTGACGCTGACGGTGCGGGCCGCCCGGCGCTGACGGGGTCTGGGCCCCGGTCGCGCCCCGAGGGCGCGGCCGGGCCGCAGCCGGCCGTTGGATAGGCTGCCGAGCGGATGGCTGCCTACGACCTCATCGTGATCGGCTCGGGCCCCGGCGGCTACGTCGCGGCGATCCGAGCGGCCCAGCTGGGGATGAAGGTCGGGGTCGTGGAGAAGGACAAGGTCGGCGGGCGCTGCCTGAACTACGCGTGCATCCCGGCCAAGGCGGTCCTGCGGGTCGCCGACGTCTGGCAGGAGATCGGCGAGTCCGAGACCTACGGGATCACCGTCAAGAAGGCCGAGGTCGACTTCGGCGCTGTGATGGCGCGGCGCGAGAAGATCATCGCGACGCTCGTCGGCGGCGTCTCGGGCCTGTTCAAGAAGAACCAGATCGAGGTCATCGAGGGCCACGGCGGCCTCACCGACGACGGCCACGTCCGAGTCGGGAGCGAGTTCGACGGCACGGTGCACGAGGCCGGCGCGGTGATCCTCGCCACCGGCAGCGTGGCCCGGCCGGTGCCCGGCACAGCGTTCGGCGGCCGCGTGATCGGCACCGAGGCGGCGTGGGCGCTGCCCGCGCTGCCGGCCACGCTCGCCGTCATCGGCGCCGGCGCTTCGGGTGCGGAGATCGCCTCGGCCTACGCGCGCCTGGGCTCGGACGTCCAGCTCTTCGAGGCGCTGGACCGCGTCCTGCCGACCGAGGATCCCGACATCAGCACGGCGGCCGAGCGCGGGCTCAAGAAGCAGGGCATGGGGGTGCACACGTCGGCGCTCGTCTCCGACGTGCAGACCGGCGAGACGACGGTGACCTTCGCCGCCGGAGACGAGCGCTTCGAGGCCGACTGGCTCGTCATCGCGGCGGGGCGCGGCCCGGACGTCGACGGCCTCGGGCTGGATGCCGCTGGCATCGCCCTGGCCGAGAGCGGCTTGATCGAGGTCGACGGGACGCAGAAGACGAGCCGGGACGGAGTGTTCGCGATCGGCGACCTCGTCCACGGCCCGGCGCTGGCCCACAAGGCCTCGGACGAGGGCATCATCGCCGCCGAGGCGATCGCCGGCCGGCCCACGCACCCGCTGGCCTACGCGGACATTCCCCGGGCGACGTTCTGCGCGCCCAACGTCGCGAGCTTCGGGCTCACCGAGCCGCAGGCGCGCGAGGCCGGCCACGACGTCGTCGTGGGCAAGGTCTCCTACGGCGCGGTCGGCGCTGGGACGGTCTACGGGGACCGCACGGGCCTCGTGAAGGTCGTGGGCGACCGGCAGTACGGCGAGCTCCTCGGCGGCCACATCGTGGGCGCGAAGGCGACCGAGCTCATCCAGGAGCTCGTGAACGTCCGCGCCCTCGAGGGCGGCTATCCCGAAGTCGCGCGGATCATCCACGGCCATCCGACGCTGTCCGAGGCCGTCATGGAGGCCGCGCGGGCCGCCGACGGCTGGCTGATCCACGGCTGATCCGCTTCGCGTGGCCGAAGGCCTGACCGTCACGCGCCACGATCCCGCCGCCGTCGTGCGGTTCGTCTACGACTTCGCCGAGCCCGAGTGCTGGCTCGCCGCCGAGTCGGTGATCGGGACCCTCGGGGGCGCGGTCGAGTGGGTGCCGGTCCGCGGCGCCGCGCTGCGGGATGGCGCCGCGCCGCCGGCGTGCGACCCGGCAGAGCTCGCCCGGGAGGCCGCCGCCGCGGGCCGGCTGCCGGTGCGATGGCCCGCCGCTTGGCCCTGGGATCCCGAGCCCGCGCTGCTCGCTGCCACCTACGCGAAGTCGATCGGGCGGGGAGTCGCCTTCTCGCTCGCCGCCTTCCGGCAGGCCTACAACGGGGGGCGCGACCTCTCCGAGCCCGACACGGTGCTCATCGCGGCGGCGGCGAACGAGATGCACCCCCGGGCCGTGCTGGCCGGGATGGGCACGCGCGCGACGGCCGCCGCGCTCGACCGGGCCACGGCGCAGGCCGCCGACGCCGGCGTGCCGGAACTGCCGGCGGTCGTGACGGCCGGCGGCAGAGTGTGGACGGGACGGACCTGCGCCGCGGACGCGGCCCAGGCCGGAGGCGAGGCAGCATGAGCGCCCGCGACGCCTACGAGGTGAAGGTGTCCCGCGGAAGCGCCGGCCCGGCGTGGCTCGGGCCGCGTGACCGCCTCGACGTGGTCGAGATCGTGGAGGTCGCCTCGGGCGAGGTCGTCAGGCTCTGGGACCTGCCCCCGCGCGACGCGGCCCGGCTCGCCCGCCAGCTGCGGGAGTCGATGCTCGAGCTCGACGCCGATGCGTTCCTGCGCGCCTGGCGCGACGAACAGCCCGGCTGAGCCCCATCCCGGCTTCGGTATCGTCGGATGATGGCCGACGACCTCGCGCCGGTGCCGCCCGCGACGCCCCGGCCGCTGCCGGAGCCCGACGTCGCCCGTGAGTGGCTCGCGACGATGTTCCTGATCCGCCGCTTCGAGGAGCGGGCGGGCGAGATGTACGCGAAGGCGAAGGTCGGCGGATTCCTGCACCTGGCGATCGGCGAGGAAGCCACGATCGTCGGCGCCGCCCGCGCGATGCGCGATCAGGATTTCCTCATCTCCACCTATCGGTCGCACGGGCACGCGCTGGTCCGCGGCACCGAGCCCGAGCGCGTCATGGCCGAGCTGTTCGGGCGCGAGGGCGGGCTGTGCCGCGGCCGCGGCGGCTCGATGCACATGTTCGACCTCGAGCGGCGCTTCATGGGCGGCTACGGGATCGTCGGGGGCAACCTCCCGATCGCGGCCGGCTTCGGACTCGCCAGCGACTACCTCGGCACCGGTGATGTCACGGTATGCACCTTCGGCGACGGGGCCTCGAATCAGGGCACCTTCGGGGAGACGATGAACCTCGCCGCGCTGTGGTCCCTCCCGGTCGTGTTCATGGTGACCAACAACCGGTTCGGGATGGGCACCGCGGTCGAGCGCCACTCGGCGGTGACCGACCTGAAGGTCAAGGGCGAGAGCTTCGGGGTCCCGGGTCTCGAATGCGACGGGATGGACATCCTCGACACCCACGCCGTGATGACCGAGGCGCTGCGCATGGCCCGGGAGGATCGCCGCCCGGTGCTCGTCGAGGCCGAGACCTACCGGTTCCGCGGGCATTCCATGGCCGATCCGGAGGAGTACCGGACGAAGGAGGAGGTGCTGCGCTGGCGCGAGCGCGATCCCATCGACCTGTTCGCGAGCCGCCTCGTCGAGGCGAGCGTCATCACGCCGTCGGATCGCGAGGCCATCGACGCGCACGCCCAGGCCGCGGTCGACCGGGCGGTGGAGTTCGCCGAGGCCTCGCCGTTCCCGGCGCCGGAGTCGCTGTACGACGACGTCTACGTTCTCGGCCGGCAGGTGCAGGGCTGGTACAGCGTCGACGAGCGATCGCCCGGCGTGCACCGGGGCGAGGACGAGCGGGCGATGGCGGACGGCACCGTGACGGGGCACTAGCCGTGGCCGCGCTCCGCTACCGCGAGGCCCTGAACGAGGCGCTGCGGGAGGAGATGGCCCGCGACCGGTCCGTGATCCTCATGGGCGAGGACATCGGGGTCTTCAACGGCGCGTTCAAGGTCACCGCCGGCTTGCTGCAGGAGTTCGGCGAGACCCGCGTCCGCGACACGCCGATCTCCGAGAACACGATCGTGGGCATCGGGGTCGGCGCCGCGATGGTCGGCTTGCGCCCGGTCGTCGAGCTCATGACGATCAACTTCTCGCTCCTGGCGATGGACCAGATCGTCAATCACGCCGCGCACATCCGCTACATGTTCGGCGGGCAGGTGAAGGTGCCGCTCGTGATCCGCATGCCCCAGGGCGCCGGCCACCAGCTCGGGCCGACGCATTCCCACTGCTGGGAGGCGATGTACCTCCAGGTGCCCGGCCTGCTCGTCGCGGTGCCGTCGACCGCGGCCGACGCGAAGGGCCTGCTCAAAGCGGCCATCCGGGACGACAACCCGGTGATCTTCATCGAGCACGAGTCGCTCTACGGCCAGCGCGGCGAGGTCCCCGACGGCGACCACGTGGCGGACTTCGGCCAGGCGGCCATCCGCCGCGAGGGCGACGACGTGACGATCATCGGCATCAGCCGCATGGCGATCACGGCCGAGCGGGCGGCGCAGGCGCTGTCGGACCAGCACGGGATCGAGGCCGACGTCATCGACCCGCGCACGCTGCGGCCGCTCGATCTCGACACGATCCTCGCGAGCGTCGCGAAGACGAACCGCTGCATCGTGGTCGAGGAAGGCTGGCCGCATGGCGGCGTCGGCGCCAACCTCGCCGCGCTCATCCAGGAGCAGGCGTTCGACGAGCTCGACGCGCCGGTCGGCCGGGTCACGGGTGCCGACGTGCCGATGCCCTACAGCAAGCCGCTCGAGCAGGTCGCCTTCCCGCATGAGCCGCAGGTCGTGCAGGCCGTCCTCGCGACGTTCGGCGACCGCTCCGCCCCCCGCCGCTGACCCCTGCGCGGGGCGCACCGGCCCGTGCAAGCCGAGTGGCAACGCGCCACCGCATTCAAGTTCGGAGGGTGACTGGTCGATGGCGGCCGGGCAACCCAAACGGAACGTGGGGGAATACCAGCAATGAGCACCACCCGAAAGCTGGCCATCTCGGCCGGCATCATCGGCCTCATCGGGGCCCTGGCCTCGATCGGCGTGTTCGCCGCCTTCAGCGCGAGCACGTCGAACGCGGGCAACTCGATCGCGGCGGGCACCGTCGTGATCGCCGACAACGACGCTGGCGCCGCGTTCTACAACGTCACGAACCAGAAGCCTGGCGACACCCAGCAGAAGTGCATCAAGGTGACGTACACCGGCTCGCTGGACGCCGACGTCAAGATCTACACGCCCGACACGATCGGCGCGATCGGCCCGTATGTGAACCTGACGATCGAGGCCGGCACGCAGGCGTCGCCGACCTTCCCGAGCTGCACTGGCTTCACGCCGGATGCGGGCGGCCCGCTCTTCAGCGGCACGCTGTCCGGCTTCGCTGCGGCGAACAACAGCTACGCCAACGGCATCCTCGACCGTCCGGGCACCGTGGCCACGAAGTGGGTCCTGAACGACTCGGTCGTGTACCGCATCACGGCGACGCTCGCCGACAACGACCTGGCCCAGGGGACGAGTTCGGGGACGCACTCGTTCAAGTGGGAGGCTCGCAACCAGTAGCGGGGATCTGGTCAGCAAGCCGCCTCATCGCTGGCGGGCGGGCGCCATCTCCCGGGCGCCCGCCCGCCAGCCCGCTTTCTGGCCCCGAGCTGCCATGCGATCCGCCACCCTCCCTCCCGCCGCCCGTGTGCTGGCCCTCGCCCTGGGCGTCGCGGCCGCCGCGGCGATCGTCCTCGCCGGCCGCATCGACGGCAGCGGGGCCGCCGCCGGCGCCAACGCCGTGTTCTCCGTCTCGCCCCCGGGCGAGCTGCAGCTCCTCACCGCCGGGCCGCTTGCGACGGCGGACGCCCTGGCGCCCGGCGGGCCAGCCGAGGCCGGCCGGGCCACGGTCCGCAACCAGTCCGGCGGCGCCCTGCGCCTCGCAATCCGCGCGCTCCCCTCGGCGCCCGACCTCGACAGGCTGCTGCACGTCGAGATCTCCGCCGGCGGGAAGCTGGTCGCCCGCGGCCCGCTCGGCACCCTGCGGCGCCGGCATGACGATCCGGTTCTGCTTCCCCCCGGCGGCCGGCGGACGCTCGCCGTGCGGGCGTGGCTGCCCGCCGGCGCCCCCGACGGGTGGCAGGCCCGCGCAGTGGAGGTCCCGCTCGAGCTGACGACCCGCCGCCCGGGAGGCGCCGGGTGAGCGCGGCCCGCCGAACGGGGCGCTGGGCCGGGCTCGCCGTTCGCTTCGCCGGCTGGGCCGCTGTCGGCCTCGGGACTGGCGTCCTCGCCGCGCTCGCCCTCCCGCTTGCCTTCGACATGCGCCCGTTCACGGTGATGACCGGCAGCATGCGGCCCGCCGTCAACCCCGGCGATGTCGTGATCGTGCAGCGCATCGCCCCGCTCGACGCGCGCCCCGGCGACATCGTGACGTTCCGCGATCCGGAGGGAACCGGACGGCTCATCTCGCACCGGGTGCGGTCGATCCGCGTCCGCGGCAATCGCGTCGACTTCCAGACCCGCGGCGACGCGAACACGGAGGCCGAGCGCTGGAGCGTGCCGGCTGGCGGCAGCATCGGGCGGGCCGCCTACCGGCTCCCGGCCCTCGGCTACGCCGCCCGGGCGCTGGGCGGGGGCGCGTGGTGGCTCGCCCTTCTCGTCGTGCCGCTGCTCGGCTTTCTCGGCTACGAACTCCTGCGCCTCTGGCGCCCGCGCACGGGCCATGCGTCGCCGTAATCTCGCGCTCATCGGCGCGGCGGCGGTCGCCGTCGGACTCATCGCCCACGCCACGGGCGCCACGTTCAGCGCCTTCACGGGCACGACCGCGAACGGCGCCAACGCCATCAGCGCGGCGCCCGACTTTCGGGCGCCGACCGTCTCGGGCTCGACGATCGCCAAGACGGCCGGGTACGAGCCCGCCTTCGTGAAGCAGGCCGGCACGTACTACGTCTACGCCAACGTCACGGACACCGGCAATCCCGCCAGCGGCATCGCGACAGTGACCGCAGACGTCAGTGCGCTGACCCCGGGCCAGACCGCGGTCCCGCTCGTCGCCGGCTCGTTCACGGCCGGGGGCGTCGCCTACAACCGGCGCAGCGCGGCCCTGACCGTGCAGAACCCGCTCGCCCCCGGCGGGCTCACGTACTCGGTCACCACGACCGACGTGGCCGGCAACACGCAGACGACCTCCGGCCTGGGCGTCACGGTCGACAACACCGCGCCGGCAGCGACCGACGTGCAGACGGCCAATGTCGGCTCGCTCGTCGCGACCGCCCAGCTCAGCGACACCATCACGTTCACGACCGGCGAGCCGCTCGACCCCGAATCGATTCTCGCGGGGTGGACCGGCGCCTCGGCCAACGTCGTGGTCCGCATCAACAACGTGGGCGGCAGCGACACCCTCCAGGTCTTCAACTCGACGAATACGACGCAGCTCAATCTCGGAACGGTGACCCTCGGCTCGACTGCCTACGTGACCGCGAACCGGACGTTCGGCCTGACCGGGACGCCATCGACGATGGTGCGAACCGCGAACACGATCAAGGTCACGCTCGGCACCGCGAGCGGCGCGGTGACGACGGCGCCGGCCAACGGCACCATGAGCTGGGCGCCCTCCGCCGCAGCGTACGACCGCGCCGGCAACGCGATGTCGGCCACGGCGGCGACGGAGACCGGCGCGGCCGACCGCGAATTCTGAGCCGGCCGGCAGCCAACGGCCGGTAACCTCGGCGGCCATGCCCGATGTGGTGATGCCGCGGCTGTCGGACTCGATGGAGGAGGGGACGGTGCTGCGCTGGCTGAAGGCCAGCGGGGACGTCGTGTCGCGCGGCGACGAGCTGGCCGAGATCGAGACGGACAAGGCGACGATGACGTATGAGGCCGACAGCGACGGGGTGCTGGAGCTCGTAGCGGCGGAGGGCGAGACGCTGCCGATCGGGGCCGTGATCGCGCGCATCGGCGGAGAGGCCGGAGCCCGCGCCCCTGCCGGAGCCGTGGCGTCCGGCGCGCCGCCGCTCGCCGCAGCGGGGGCGGAGCCGCCTGCGCCCGGGCCGGCCGCGGCAATTGCCGGGCCGGCTGCCGGGCCCGGTGCTCCTGCTCCCGGCGCGCCGGCGCTGCGCGCCGACGGGGCGCGGGTGAAGGCCTCGCCGGTCGCGCGGCGGGTGGCCGGGGAGCTCGGCGTCGACCTGGGCGGGCTGGCCGGGACCGGACCGGGGGGCCGGATCGTGCGCGCCGACGTCGAGGCCGCCGCCAACGGCGCCGGCCGGACTGGCGCGCCGGCGGCCCCCGGGGGCGCGCCGGTGGCGCCCGCCGCCGCGGCGCCAGACGCCGGGCCGCCCGGCCTGGCGACCGCCAAGGGCCAGGCCACCGTGCAGGAGCTCTCGCGCCTGCAGCAGACCGTCGCGCGGCGCATGGCCGAGTCGCGCGCGACGGTTCCGGACTTCACGCTCACCGCCGAGATCGACATGCAGGCCGCGGCCAACTTCCGTGCCCAGCTCAAGGCCGCCGCCCCCGAGGGGGAGCCGGCCCCCTCGTTCAACGACCTGATCGTCAAGGCCTGCGCCCTGGCCCTGCGCGAGCATCCGCGCGCCAACGCCGCGTACAAGGACGGCCGCTTCGAGCTCTACGAGCGCGTCAACGTCGGCGTCGCCGTGGCCGGCCAGGACAGCCTCGTCGTCCCGACGATCTTCGACGCCGACCGCAAGGGCCTCGCGGCGATCGCCGCCGAGACCCGGGCGCTGGCCGGCAAGGCCCGCGACGGAACCGTCACCCCGCCCGAGCTCTCCGGCGGGACGTTCACCGTCAGCAACCTCGGCATGTTCGGCATCCGCCAGTTCACCGCGGTCATCAGCCCGCCGCAGGCCGCGATCCTCGCCGTCGGGGCGATCGAGCCGCGCCCGGTCGTTCGCGACGGCGACGTCGTCCCCGGCCTCACGATGGCCGTGACCCTCGCCTGCGACCACCGCATCCTCTACGGCGCCGACGCCGCGGAGTTCCTCGCCGCCATCCGCACCCGCCTCCAAGCCCCCGCCACCCTCGCCCTCTAGGCAGCGCCGCCGCCGTCCGGCTCGCGTCGGGTTTCCGCGCCGCGTGACCGTAGCCCGGGCGGATGCGCCCGGCCGTGCGAGGCGTACGGTCGGTGTCCGCCGACGCGGCGCCCGCGCCGCACCCGCTGCCACGTCAGGAGACCGCCCCGTGACCATCCTCTGGTTCGTGATCTGGCTGATCGCCAACAACGTGGGCGGCCACGAGCCGCTCCTCACCGATCCCGTGAACGCCTGGACGGGGACCCTGATCCTGGCCGTCGCCCTCGACCTCGCCAGCGCCCACGCGATCCGCCGGCGCTGAGGCACCCGGCGCACGCGTGGCAGGGGCCGCGCCGGCTCCGTACGATCGGGCCCGCAGAGGTCACCGCGACGCGCTCGCCGAGCGCAGGAGGAGCAGCCCATGGGACGTCCCGTCGTGCACTTCGAGATCGCCGGCAGCGACGGCCCGGCGCTGCACCGCTACTACGCCGAGCTGTTCGACTGGCGAGTCGACGCCGCCAACCCGATGGGGTACGGCCTCGTGTCCCGCGAGGAGAACCTCAACCCGGACGGAATCGGCATCGGGGGCGGCCTCTCCCAGGGCCCCGAGGGCTACCCCGGCCACGTGACGGTCTACGTCGAGGTCCCCGACGTCGAGGCGTCGCTGCAGAAGGCCGAGCAGCTCGGCGGGACCCGCATGATGGGTCCCGAGCAGGTGATGGAGGGCATCGAGATCGGCCTCTTCACCGATCCCCAGGGCCACACCATCGGCGTCATCAAGCGCTCGGGCGCGGACGCCGCCGAGCCGGCGTAGGCACGGCGCCGGCTGCGTCAGCGCGCGCCGAGCCCCGGCGCAACGAAGTCCTGGTTGGTCTGGCGGTTCGTGTCGCGGCGGATGCCCGGCGGCGACCGATCGGTGCTGACGATCAGGCAATAGGACCGCCGGGGATCCCGCCCGGGGATGCACGTGCGGTAGAGGTCGGTGTCGATGCGGATCGCGTCGGCGCGTCCGAGGTTCGCCTGGACCGCGGGCGGCGCCCCCGCGAGCACGAAGCGGCGGACGGCGAGGAACTGGGCCCGCAGGTCGGCCTCGTCGGCCAGCCGGTCCGGGCGGTGCGCGACGCCGAGCGCCACCAAGCCGGCGAAGGCGAGGGCGAGGAGCGCGGTGCCGCAGTAGTCGCCCGCCACGACGAGGGGGAGGTCCGGGCGGCGCCGGCGCAGGAGGTGGCCGGCGAGCGGCGCCGCCACGCCGACCACGATGAGGTTGACGAAGCCGCACAGGAGCAAGCCCGGCACGATTCCCGTCCCGTCGCCGGTGATCGGGAGGATGTGCAGCGCCAGCGCGCCCGCCACCGTGAACGCGAAGAACGCCGGCCACATCCACGCCCCGCGCATGCGCCAGCGCAGGCGCGAAGTCCACAGCTGCTCCATGGCCATCAGGGTAGAGCCGCCCCGGAGCCGCCCGTACAGTTCAGGGATGGCCGATCGCGCCGACCTGTGGGTGTGCCGCCTCGGCACGGTTCCCTACCACGAGGCGCTCGCGCTCCAGCACGCCGTCCGCGATGCCCGCGGCGCGGGGACGATTCCCGACACGCTCCTGCTCCTCGAGCACCCGCCCGTCTACACGCGCGGCAGGCGCTCGGAGCCCGCCGACCTCCCGATGGGCGAGGCGTGGTGCCGCTCGCAGGGGATCGACGTCGTCGACGTGGACCGCGGAGGCAAGCTCACGTACCACGGGCCGGGCCAGCTCGTGGGCTATCCGGTCATGGCGGTCCGCGACGTCCTCGGCCATCTGCGCACGATGGAGGCGGCGATCGTGGCGGCACTGGCCGACGAGGGAATTGAGGCGCACGCGCGGCCCCAGGACGGCCCTGAGTTCACCGGCGTCTGGGTGCAGGAGCGCAAGATCGCCTCGCTCGGCGTCCACCTCGCGCGCGGGATCTCGACCCACGGCTTCGCGGTGAACGTCGAGAACGATCTGCAGCCATTCGAGTGGGCCGTGCCTTGCGGACTGGAGGGGGTCCGCATGACCTCGGTGTCCCGGGAGCTCGGTCGCGCCGGCCCCGGCGCGATGGCCTGCTTCCGCAGGCGCATGGCCTGGCGGTTCGCCGAGGCCCACGGTCGCCGCCAGCGCATCGTCCCGCCCGCCGCGCTGGCCCGGCACCTGGCGCCGGTAGCCTTGCCCGGGTGAGCGAAGCGCGCATCCACCAGACCCGGTCCCGCGCCAACCCGGGCGGGATGGACGTCGTGCAGGTGCTCGGGCCGGACGTCCGGCCCTACCGGGAGCGCAAGCCGCCCTGGCTCAAGGTCCCGGCCCCGGGCACGCCGCGGTATCGCGAGCTGAAGGCCCGGATCCGCGAGGAGGGCCTCCACACCGTCTGCGAGGAGGCCGCCTGCCCGAACATCGGGGAGTGCTGGGAGCGGGGCACGGCGACGTTCATGATCCTCGGCGACACCTGCACGCGCCGCTGCGGCTTCTGCAACGTCAAGACCGGCAAGCCGACCTGGAACGACCCGCTCGAGCCGGCCCGCGTCGCGCGTTCCGTCGCCCAGATGGGCCTGCGCCACGCCGTGATCACGAGCGTGGATCGCGACGACCTCCCGGACTACGGCGCCGCCGCCTTCGTCGGCGTCATCCGCCAGATCCGCCGGCAGGCGCCGGGCTGCCAGGTCGAAGTGCTCACGCCGGACTTCCGCGGGGCGGAGATGCCGCTCGCCAAGGTGATCGCCGAGCGCCCCGACGTCTTCAACCACAACGTCGAGACCGTGCCGCGCCTGTATCCGGTGGCCCGGCGCGGCTCGGAGTTCCTGCGCTCGGCGCGGGTGCTGCGCAACGCCAAGGCGATGGGCGGCACCGGCGTCGTGACGAAGTCGGGGCTCATGGTCGGCCTTGGCGAATCCTTCGACGAGGTCGTCGAGACGTTCGGCCTCCTCCGCGAGCACGACGTCCAGGTCCTGACCGTCGGCCAGTACTTGCGGCCGACCGAGCGCCACCTGCCGGTCGTGCGGTACTGGCACCCGGACGAGTTCGGCTCGCTGGAGCGCGCGGCCTACGCCCTCGGCTTCGACCACATCGCCGCCGGCCCGCTCGTGCGGTCGTCCTACCACGCCGACGAGCACGTGCCGCAGGCCCGGGCCGGGGTCGGGCCGGTGGCCGCGGCTCCGCAGTAGCGGCCCCGCGCCGAAGGGGCGCGGGAAGGATCCTGGCCAGGTAGCGTCATCCCTCGGGAGAGACCGGACGGCAACGGAGCGGAGGCAGAGGATGCGCGCAGCACGGATGACCGCGGCGGCGATCACGGCGGCGGCGATCGGCGCACTGCCGGCGGCGGCGGCGGCGGCCAGCCTCCCGGGCGCGCTGACCCCGGTGCCCGGGACGGGCGGCTGCACCAGCCTGGCCGGATCCGGCGGCTGCGCCACCGGCAGCGGCCTGGACGGCGCCCGCAACCTCGCCGTCAGCCCGGACGGGCGCAACGTCTATGTGTCGACGTCCGGCGGGGACGACACGCTGCTCACGTTCGACCGCAACGCCGTGACCGGCGCGGTCACCCAGAAGCCGGGAGCGCAGGGCTGCATCCAGGACACCGCAGCGGCGGTCCAGCTGGCGAACTGCGGCGACGCGATCGCCTTGGACGACTCCCGTGACCTCGAGGTGAGCCCGGACGGGCGCAACGTCTACGTCGCCTCGCGGCTCAGCAACGCCGTCGCCGTCTTCGACCGCGACGCGAGCACCGGCGCCCTCACCCAGAAGGCCGGGACGCTCGGCTGCGTCCGGTCCACGTCGTTCGCGGCGAACGGCTGCTCCGGCGCCCGGAGCCTCGCCGAGCCCTTCACGCTCGTCGTGAGCCCGGACGGCTCGACCGTGCACGTCAACTCCTTCAGCCAGGACGGAATCGCGACGCTCAAGCGCGAGGCCGACGGCTCCCTCACCGCGATCGCCACCGCCGACGGCTGCATCACCGAGACCGGCGCGCTCGGCTGCCGGGACGGCTCCGGGCTCGTGGGCCCGCGCGGGCTCGCGATCAGCCCTGACGGAACGACGGTGTACAACGCCGCCCTGGGCGCGGGCGCCGGCGCCGTCACGGTGTTCGACCGCAGTCCGGCGACCGGCGGGCTGACGCAGAAGGCCGGCCAGGACGGCTGCCTGAGCGAAACCGGGAACGCCGGCGCCTGCCGGGCCTCGGCGCTGCTGCAGGGCTTCAGCGGCAACGGCTTCGGGCAGGTCGCCGTCGCGCCTGGCGGCCGGACGGTGTGGGCGGGGTCACTGGTCAACGGCGGTGCCGTCGCCGGCCTGCCGCGCGATCTCGGGACCGGGCAGATCGGCGCCACGCCGTCGACCGGCGAGCTGTGCATGACGGGGTCGCGCCCGCCCGACATCGACGCGACCACGCCGAACCCCGCCGAGGCCTGCACCGACGGCATCGGCCTCAACAGCATCTTCGAGCTCGGACTCAGCCCGGACGGCCGCAGCCTGTACGTCAACTCGGGCGCGCCCGGCGGCCTCGGCAGCATCGACATCGACCCGGCGACCGGCCGGCTGTCGCAGCGGCCCGGGCTGGGCTGCACGAGCCCCGGCGGGACCTTTCTCAACGAGCTGTGCACCCCGGCCCATCCGGCGATGGCCTTTGGGGCGACCCAGATCGTCGTCTCCCCCGACAACCGGCACGTGTACGCCGCCAGCGGCGGCTCCGACGGGCTCTTCGCCTTCGCGCGCGACCTGCCGCCGTCCTGCCGCGACGACGCCCGCGTGATCGAGGTCGGCGGCGCGGCCCCCATGACGCTGAGCTGCACGGACCCCAATGGGGACGCCGTGGCCTTCGGCGTTGCCTCCCAGCCATCCAGCGGGGTGCTGGGCGCGGCGAGCTTCAGCCCGACGGGCAGCCTCACCTACATCCCGGACGCCGGCTTCACCGGGATCGACCAGTTCACGTTCAAGGCGACGACCGCCAACGGCGGGGAGTCGGACCCGGCGCGCGTGATCGTGCTCGTCCGGCCCCAGCAGGCCGGCCCGCCGGGCGCTCCCGGGCCGCAGGGGCCCAAGGGCGACCCCGCATTCAAGCTCCAGGCCGCGTTCATCAGCGAAGCCGTCAAGGCCACGGCGGGCCGCGCCGTCTCCCTCCGCTACCTGTCGACCGTGGCCGCCAGCGCGACGCTCGAGGTCCGCCGCGGCGCCAAGCGGGTCGCGCGCGTGGCCGGGCGGGCCGTTGCCGGACGCAACCGGATTGTCTGGAACGGCAAGGCAGGCAGGCAGGCGGCGCGCGGGGGCCGCTACACCCTCGTGCTCACGTTGCGGGCCGGCGGCCAGGCGGCGACCGACCGGGTGGCGGCGACGGTGTCGGCGACCCGGCGGCGCTAGGGCCACCGCCGGCTGACCGGGCATCCCGCCCGACCAGGGACCGGCCGCGCCAAGGGCGGGGGCGCGCTACGGTGGACCGACTGCGCCCCACAGCCGGGGCGCCCACCATCGGGGAGGTTCCATGTTCAAGCGGGAGAAGCTCCTGCACCCGGCCACGGCGATTTCGTGCATCGCCCTGTTCGTCGCCCTCGGCGGCGTGACGTACGCGGCCGCGACGATCGGGACGAGCCAGATCAAGAACAGCGCCGTGACGACGAGCAAGATCAAGTCCGGCGCCGTGACGAACTCACGGATCGCGGCGAAGGCCGTGTCCACGTCGAAGCTCAACACCGGCGCCGTCATCAGCTCGAAGCTGGCCGGCAACTCGGTCACGTCCTCCGCGATCGCCGCGGGCGCAGTGACCGCGGGCGACGTCGCCGCGGGCACGTTCATCGGCGGCCAGGGCTCGTCCACGTCCAAGCATCTGTCCATCGGCGCCGGGGCGACCAACTCGACGCTCGTCGACTTCCCCGGCTTGGGCACGCTGCGGCTGAGCTGCGCCGCGGGCGTCGGGACGACGAACCTCGTGAACACCTCGGGCACGAGCATCAACGTCCGCTACTGGGGCGTGAACAACGGAGTGACCGACAGCGCCACGATCGCCAGCTTCGCCCCGGCGAACCAGGGCGTGATCACCGCGCCGAACACCAGTGCCGGCGGCATCCAGGGCCTCACCTGGCAGGCCGGATTTGCCGACGCGTCGCAGAAGCAGCACCTCGCGACCGCGTTCGTCTCGGTCAACAACGCCGGCGGGACCTGCATCGTCGACGTCCAGGCGCAGTACACCGGCTGACCGGACCCCGCGTGCCGGCCGGCCCGTGGCTGGCCGGCACGCGCCGGCACCGGGGCCCGGGCGCGATCTGCGAAGCTCCGCGCGCCCGGACCCCGGCCCGTGTTCCCCCTCAAGGACAACATCCCGACCGACCGCTTCCCGGTCGTCACCGTCGCGCTGATCGCGATCAACGTGTTCGTCTACTTCTTCCTCCAGCACGGCGGCTGGACGGCCGGCAACGACGAGCAGGTGACGAAGTTCGGCGCGATCCCGTACGAGATCACCCACCCCGGCGACCGCTGCGGCTACGGGGATGCCGTGACGGCGGACGGCACGCTCGTCGAGACGACGTCCAACGGCGTGGTCGCCTGCGAGGGCAAGGCGCTGGCGACCACGGGCGGCGAGGTCGTGGTTCGCACCGTGCCAAGCCCCGGGCCGGCGACCTGGCTGACGGTCTTCACCTCGATGTTCATGCACGGCGGCATCCTGCACCTCGCCGGGAACATGCTCTTCCTGTGGATCTTCGGGAACAACATCGAGGACGCGATGGGCCCCATGCGCTTCCTCGCCTTCTACCTCCTCGCCGGCGTGGCGGCGCTAGCCGGCCAGGTGCTCATCGACCCGTCGGCGATCGCCCCCACCATCGGCGCGTCGGGCGCGATCGCCGGCGTGCTGGGCGGCTACATCCTCATCTACCCGTGGGCGAAGGTGCTCGCGCTCGTCGTGCTGATCGTGTTCATCGCGCCGGTCGAGATCCCGGCCTGGCTGATGCTCGGCTTCTGGTTCGTGCTCCAGATCTTCTACGGGACCGCCGACCTGTCCGATCCCACCGGCGGCGGGGTCGCGTACTTCGCCCACATCGGCGGCTTCGTGTTCGGCCTCGCCACGATCAGGCTGCTCGCCAAGCGCATCAAGACCCGCGAACCCGCGCTCCCGGTGTACTGACGATGGAGACGCGCTCGATCGTCCTGGCCATCGTGCTCATCTTCGTCGCGGCGCTGGCCGCGATGACCCTCGACGTGATGTTCCGGGAGGGCCCCGACGTCCTGACCGTGCTGTCGCTGCTGGTGATCGCACTGTTCGGCTTCGGGATCGTCGGCGCGCTGCGCAACCCGCCGAAGTAGGGCCGTGCCCGGTCCGTCGCCCGGGCGCCCGGCGCGAACGCCGCGCGGCCCCGCCCGCGCTACCCTTCGCCGACTTGATTGGCCAGTCAGCCAGGAGGGAAAACGACCCGTGGATCTGAACGACACGCCCGAGCAGGCGGAGTTCCGCGCTCAGGTGCGCGCGTGGCTCGAGGAGCACCGTGACGAGGCCCCCGAGCTCGCGGGGCGCGACGACGAAGCCTCCGTGGCCGCCCATCGGGCCTGGCAGCGCACGCTCGCCGAGGCCGGCTACGCCGGGATGACGTGGCCAAAGGAACTCGGCGGCCAAGGACGTGGCCCACTCGAGCAGGTGATTCTCAACCAGGAGATCGCCCGAGCCGGCGTGCCGGGCATCCTCGACGTCATCGGCGTCGGCATGCTCGGGCCGACGATCATCGCCCACGGCACCGAGGAGCAGAAGGAGCGCTACCTCGGCCCGATGCTCCACGCGGACGAGGTCTGGTGCCAGCTCTTCTCCGAGCCCGCCGCGGGGTCCGACCTCGCCGGCATCCAGACGCGGGCGAAGCGCAACGACGACGGATCCTGGACGCTGTCGGGCCAGAAGGTCTGGACGACCAACGCCCAGTTCGCCGCCTTCGGCCTGCTGCTGGCCCGGACCGATCCCGACGTGCCGAAGCACAAGGGCCTCACCATGTTCATCGTGCCCATGGAGGCCGAGGGCGTGACGATCCGGCCGCTGCGCCAGATCACCGGCGACGCCGAGTTCAACGAGGTGTTCTTCGACGACGTGCACCTCGACGCCGACGCGACCGTCGGGCCCGTGGATGGCGGCTGGGGCACGGCGCTCACCACCCTGATGTTCGAGCGGCTGACGATCGGCGCCGGCAGCGAGGGCATGGGCTACCGCGCCGACCGGTTCGCCGCGACCATCGCGGGGGATCCGGACGCCGCCGCCGACAGCGACGTGCGCCACCGCTTCGGCGCCCTGGCCACCGAGCTGCTCGCGCTGCGCTTCACCGGCTACCGCCAGCTCACGGCGCTGTCGCGCGGCACGATCCCGGGGCCCGAGGCGGCGCTCTCGAAGGTCACGGCCGTCAAGGCTGCGATCGAGGCCGGCGACCTCATCGCCGACGTGCTCGGGCCCGAGGCGCTGCAGGACGAGGAGTGGGCGCGGTTCATCTCCTTCCTCCCCGGCCTGAAGTCCGCCGGGGGCACCGAGGAGATCCTCCGCAACACCGTCGGCGAACGCGTGCTCGGGCTGCCGCCCGAGCCGCGGCTGGACAAGGGCGTGCCGTTCTCCGAACTGCGGGCCAAGGAACGGGAGGCAGCGCGATGAACTTCGATCTCTCCGACGAGCAGATCTTCCTGAGCGAGGCCGCCCGCGGCGCGCTCGCCCGCCACAAGACGATCGAGGCGGCCCACCAGCTGCTGGACGGCGAGGCCGGACCGGACCTGTGGCCTGCCGCCTGCGAGGCTGGCTGGCCCGGCCTCCTCATCGGCGAGGAGCAGGGCGGCGCCGGCCTCGGCGCGCTCGACGCGATGCTGGTGTCCTACGAGTGCGGGCGCGTGCTCGCGTCGGTCCCGCTGCTCGGCCACGTTCCGGCTACGGCGATCCTGGCGGCCGGGGAGGTCGACGCCGCGCTCCTCGCGCGGCTGGCGAGCGGCGAGGCGCGCGCGGCCGCCGTGCTGGCCCGGCCGCCCAGCAGCCAGGAATCCGAGTGGACCGTCGACGCCAAGCGCGGCGCCCACCGCGACCCGGCCCCGCAGGCCACGGTCGATGGCGGCACCGCGACCGTCACCGGGCGCGCCCACTGGGTTCCGGATCTGCCGGGCGCCGGCACGATCGTCGTGGTGGCCGCCTCCGCGCACGGGCCGGTTGCCGTCGTGCTGTCTCCCGACGCGGACGGCGTCACGGTGACACCCGCGACGGTGTACGACGCGACCCGCTCGCTCGGCCACCTCGAGCTCGCCGGCGCCAGCGGCCAGGTCCTGCACCCGGGCGAGGACGAGCTCGCCTCCGCCTGGTACCTGGCCCAGTGCCTCATCGCCGCCGAGTCGCTCGGCGCGGTCGAGTCGGGCCTGGAGATGGCCGTCGCCTACGCCAAGGAGCGGTTCACGTTCGGCCGCGCGATCGGCTCCTACCAGGCCGTCAAGCACGGCCTGGTGGAGATCCTGCGGCTCCAGGAGAACGCCCGCTCGCTCATGTACTACGCCGGCTGGGCCCGGCAGGACGCGCCCGGCGAGTTCCCGCTCGCCGCCAGCGCCGCCCGCACCGCCGCCGGCCACGCGCTGGACTACGCCGCCCGCGAGGTCATCTCGGTGCACGGCGGGATCGGGGCGACCTGGGAGCACGACGCGCCGCTGTATTTCCGGCGCGCCCAGCTCTCCCGGCGGCTGCTCGGCGGCGCCAACGACGCGACCGACCGCGTCGCCGACGAGCTGCTCGCGGCGGCCTGAACCCGGACGGCCGGGCCGCCGGCGGGTCAGCCGCCGGCGCGCTCGGCCGAGCGCAGGCCGCGCAGGCCCCAGGCCGCGGCGAGCAGGCCGACGCCGACGACGACGAGGAAGGCGAGCGCCGTCTGGTCCTCCGCGCCCGAGATCAGGCCGCGCCCGGCCTGCAGGAGGGCCGTCGCCGGATTCACGTGCGCCACCGACTTGATCCAGCCGCTGAGGAGATCGAGCGGCACGTAGACCGGGGCCATGAACAGGATGAGGAAGACGGGAATCTGCATGAGCGGCCCGGCCTGGATCGAGCGGGCCCGCAAGGCAACGCCGGCGCCGAACAGCACCGCGGTGAGGTTCGTGAGCAGCGCGAGCACCAGCAGCGCCGCGAACTGCGGCACGGTCGCGGAGACCTCCATGCCGGCGACGATCGCGACGACGAAGAGGATCGTGATCGTGATGAACGACCGCACCACCGAGGCCATCACGTATCCGAGCAGGATCGCCGTGCGGTGCGGGGCCGCCAGCAGCATCCGCCGGGCGAACCCGCTCTCGAAATCCGCGGCGATCGTGAACCCGGTGAACACGCCCCCGAACGCCGCCGACTGGAAGAGGACGAAGACGAACTGGAAGGCCGTGTAGCCGCCGGCGAAGTCGAAGTTCGGCGCCTTCCCGACCGCTGAGAGCCCGCCGGCGAAGGCGGTGAAGAAGAAGACCGGGAAGATGATCGACGGCAGGAACAGCGCCGGGTTGCGCGAGAGGTTGTGGAGCACCCGGCCGGCGACGCCGACGGCGATGGAGACATAGCGGCTCACGTGCGCACCAGCCGCGTCTTCATGGACCGGCTCGCCAGCGTGATGCCCGCCACGAAGACCGCGGCGCCGATCCCAAAGGCCAGCCCGAGCGCCTCGCCATCCCAGCCGGTGATGATCACGCTGCGCATGCCTTCGATCAGGTACGACACCGGGTTCCACGTGGCGACCGTGCGGAACCAGTCCTGCTGGATGAGGTCGCGGGGAAGGCTCATCGACGAGAGGAACAGCAGGACGAAGACGAGCGGGAACATGCCCTCGACCGCTTCGCCCGAGCCGGTCCGCAGGGCCAGCCACGCCCCGACCGAGCCGAACGCCAGCGCGATGACGATCATGAGGGCGACGAGCACCAGCGCCCCGCCGACGCCCGCCGCGAACGTGGCGCCCGCCGTGAGGCCCACCGCGAGATAGAACGCCGCCTCGATCAGCGCGAGGGCCACGACCCCGGCGAGCAGGCCGGCCAGCAGCGCCGGCGCGCGCAGCGGCGTGAGCGACAGGCGGTTCAGAAACCCCGTCTGGATGTCGGTCGCCAGGTCCTTTCCGGCGCCCGTGAGCGCGAACAGCGCGCCCTGCATGAACATGATCGCCCAGGCGAAGTCCAGGTAGGAGTCGGTCGGGAAACCGGGCAGCTTCGTCGCCGCCGCCAGGCCGCCGGCGTTGACGGCGAGCAGGAAGCTCGGGAAGACGAGCGCCGGGACGATCTGGGCGGGCTGGCGCAGCGTGCGCACGACCGACCGCCGGGCCAGCACGGCGACCTGCGTCGACAGGCTGACGTGCCCAGGGGGCGAGAGCGCACGGTCGGAGCCCGCCGCGACAGCGGCGGCGCTCATGCCGGCGCGGCCTCCGCTGCCGCCTCTTCCTCGGCCGCCTCCTCATCGCCGGCGCCCTCCAGGGACCGGCCCGTCTTGGCGAGGAAGACGTCGTCGAGCGTCGGCTGGTGCAGCTGGAGCGTTGCCACCCGCAGCCCCTCGGCATCGAGGGCGCGCACGACGTCGGCCAGCCGGCCCTCGCCGCCGTCGAGCTGCACGGCGGCCGCCCGGGCGTCGCAGGCCGCCGCCGCGCCGAACCCCGACAGCACTCCCGCGACGGCTTCGCGCTGCCCGGGGTCGACCGGAACGATCTCGACCGTCGGCAGGCCGATCTGCGCCTTGAGCTGCGCCGGCGTGCCCTCGGCCACGATGTGGCCGCGGTCGATGATCCCCACCCGGTCCGCCAGCGCATCGGCCTCCTCGAGGTACTGCGTGGTGAGGAACACGGTCACGCCGTCGTCGGTTGCGAGGTGCGCGACCTCGTCCCACAGGGCCGTCCGGCTCTGGATGTCCAGGCCCGTCGTCGGCTCGTCGAGGAAGAGGATCCGGGGCCGGTGGATGAGGGCCAGCGCCAGATCGAGGCGGCGCTTCATGCCGCCGGAGTAGCCCCCCACCCGCCGGTCGGCAGCCTCGGTGAGGCCGACGCGCTCCAGGAGCTCGACGGCCCGCGGCCCCCGCTCGCCCTTGGGGATGCCCTGAAGCGATGCCTGCAGGCGCATGTGCTCGCGCCCCGTGAGCAGGGGATCGAGCGCCGCCTCCTGGAGCGCCGCGCCGATGTGGGCGCGCACATCCGCGCCCTGGGTGGCGATGTCGAAGCCAGCGACCGTCGCGCGGCCGGCCGTGGGCGGCAGCAGCGTGGTGAGCATGAGCACGGTGGTGGACTTGCCCGCCCCGTTCGGACCGAGGAACCCGTAGATCTCGCCCGGCGCGACCTGCAGCGCAATCCCGTCGACGGCGCGGATGCCGCCCTTGAATTCGCGCACGAGGCCGTCCACCTGGATGCCCTGCTCCGTGGTCTGCCTCGGGGTGCCCGCCATCGTGGTCTCCATAGTCGGTGCCGGAACGCGAGCGGCAGGGTACATCAATAGTTGAGGTTTGCCAACTATTGGTTCTGGCAAGTACCATTGGCGGCCATGGCCGCCTCGGACCGCACAGCCCGTCCCCGCCAGCGGGTCGATCCCGGCGAGGAGGCCTGGCGGCTCATGGTCGAGCTGGTGTTCTCCTCGATCTCCTTTCCGGAGGTCGCGGCCGGCTTCGACCTCTCCCCTCCGCAGGCCCACCTCCTGCGACTGCTCGGCGGCGCCGAGATCCCGATGAGCGCGATGGCCGGACACCTGCACTGCGACGCGTCGAACGTGACGGGGATCGTGGACCGGCTGGAGGCGCGCGGGCTCGTGGAGCGCCACGCCGACGCCCGCGACCGGCGAATCAAGCGCCTGGCCCTCACCGAGGCCGGCGTCCGCCTCCGGGCCGAGTTCATGGACCGCCTGCTCGAGACGCCGCCGGCGATCGCGTCGCTGAGCGCGGCCGAGAAGCGCGCGCTGCGCAACGCCCTGCGGGCCGCGCAGGCTGGCGCGGCGGACTAGCCGGCCTGGCGGTCGATCGGTCCGCCGGCGATCCGGGCGTAGAGCGGCAGCAGCACTGTGCGGGGCGAGTAGCGGCCGCTCGCCCCGACCACGCGCGCGGGGAGGTTCGGGATCACGGTGCGCTTGCCCTTCACCATCCCCTCGATGCCGGACCGCGCGACGTCCGCGGCGCTGGCCCACACGAAGCCGGGCCCGCTCTCGCCGATCGTGCCGAAGCCCGCCACGTCGGCGAACTCGGTCTTGACCGGGCCGGGGCACAGGACCGTGCAGGAGACGCCGGTGCCGGCCAGGTCGGTGTGGACCGCCTCGGAGAAGGCGTTGACGAACGCCTTGGTGGCACTGTAGGTGGCCTGGCGCGGTAGCGGCTGGAACCCGGCGATCGAGCCCACGTTGAGGATCGCGCCCGCGCCGCGGCCGATCATCCCGGGCAGGAACGCCGCCGTGATGTGCTGCAGCGCGGCGACGTTGAGCTCGGTCTCCTCGAGCTCGCGCGCGGGCTCGAGGTCCTGGAAGCGGCCGAGGGTCGAGAAGCCCGCGTTGTTGCAGACGCCGGCCACCTGCGCGTCGGCCGCGAGCAGCTCGTCCACCAGGTCCTGGCGGGCGGCGCGGTCGGCGAGATCGCACGGGCGGGCCTGCGCCGTGACGCCATGCCGGGCCCGGAGCTCTTCGGCCAGCTCCTCCAGCCGGTCCGCCCGCCGGGCCACGAGGACGACGTTGTAGCCGCGTCCGGCGAGCTGGCGCCCCAGCTCCGTGCCGATGCCCGCGGACGCGCCGGTGACGAGGACGGTCGAATCGGGGGTCGGGTCGGGCAGGCTCATGGCGGTCTCCTGGGTCGGACGGGCAGCGCCAGAGGCTACGCCCCGCTGGCGGCCGGCCGCGTCGCGACCTCCAGGCGGCCGCGCGGGTCCACGCTCAGCGCCCGCCGCCCCGCGAGGAGGTCGAGCAGCTCGTTGCCAACGAGCTCCCGCCGCCAGCCGGTGAGCGCGCGCACCTCCGGCTCGGCGCTGCGGCGCCGCGCGGTGGCCACCACGGCCTGCAGGTCGGCCCGCGAGGCGACGAGCTCGTAGGCGAGCCCGGCCTCGAGCGCCCGGGCCCGCACGAGCGCTGCAGCCAGGTCGACGAGCGGGGCGTCGGCGGCCTCGGACCGGGGCGCGTCGCTGCTGTCGAGCCGGATCGGGTCGGCCTCGCTGCCGCGGCGCACCGCGTCGAGGATCTCGGCGCGGTGCCGGCGCATCGTGCGCTGCTGGACGCCACGGATGCGCTCGAGCCCGTGCTGATCCGCCGGCCGCTGGCGCGCGATCTCCACGAGCGCGGCGTCCTGCAGGACCGAGCCGACCGGCTTGTCCTCCGCCGATGCGGTGCGCTCCCGCCAGGCGGCGAGCTCCTGGGCCACGGCCACGTCCCGGGGCTTGAGCCGGGTGATGCGCGGCAGCCGCAGGTAGGCCGTGTCGGGGTCGCGCTCATCCGTGACCAGCTCGAGCGCGCGGCACTCCTCACGGGCCCACTCGAGCCGGCCCGACTCGCGCAGGCGGTCCTGCAGCGCGGTGGCGAGCGCCAGCAGTTCCTCGACGTCCCCACGCGCGTAGGCGAGCTGCTTGCCGGTCAGCGGGCGCTCGTCCCAGCGCGTGAACGACTCGGACTTGTCCAGGCGCGTTCCCAGGACGGCATGCAGGAGGTTGCCGTACCCGGTCTGGGCGCCGAGTCCCGCGAACCCGGCCGCGACCTGCGTGTCGAAGACGTTGACGATCTCGGTGCGCCACACCCGGCGCAGGAGCGCCACGTCTTGGCGCCCGGCGTGCAGGACGACCTCGATCTCGGGGTCGGCCAGGGCCGCGGCGATCGGCGCCGGGTCGTAGCCGGCGAGGGTGTCGAGCACCGCGACATCGGCTCGGCCGGGCGCTGCCGGGTCGTCGGTGGCGAACTGGGCGAGGCAGAGCAGCGACCGGTACCGGCCTTCGCCCACGAACTCGGTGTCGATCCCCAGCCGCCCGGCGGCCCGGGCGGCGGCAGCGATGGCGGCGAGGTCCGGCGGCGCGGTCATGGACGCGGGACCGTATCGGCTCGGCGCGGCGCCACGGCTCGCCGTGCGGCCGGCCGGAGCCCGGCGCCCGCGGGTCAGCTCACGCGGCGACGAGCTCCAGGCTCGCGCTGCTGCGATCGAGCGCCGCGGCCGCGGCAGACAGCCGGGCGATATGCGCGCGGGCGCGCGCTTCGGTCGCCCGGTCCTGCTGGCCGACGATGCGGCGGACCGCGTCGAACGCCTCCATCTCGCCCTGGGCCTCGGCCACCTGCTCGGCGATCGACTCGAAGAGGGTGCGCACGGCCTCTGAGTCGGCGTGGGCCGCCTCGACCCGCCCGTTGACCTCGATCGCCCGAATGCGGTTCAGGGTCCGCATGAGCGCCGCGGCGTGGCCGGAGAGTGCGAGCAGGCGCGCGTCGAGGTCGCGGAGCGAGCCGAGGAGCTCGTCCACGGCCTCCTCGACCACGTGCGCGAGCAGCCCCAGCTGCTCGGTGGCCGCGGCGTCAACCGCGTCCCCGTCCGCCGTCTCGGACACGAACGCGGTCATCATCTCGGTCTGGAGTTTGCTGGCCGCGATGCGGAAGCCCATGTCCCCGAGGAGCGACAGCGCGCCGGCGGCCTCGCTGAGCGCGATCACCGGCCGGGCCACGGCGTCTGACTGGGTGCGCAGAATCTGCGCCACGGCGCCGAGGGCGGCGCTGTCGCTCAGGCGGGCCGAGGCGAGCATCGCGTTGAGCGAGAACATCCGCATGCTGTCGGCCAGGCCGAGCACGAACCCCGATTTCGCCGCGAGGGTGTCCCCGAGCGCTGCGTAGTCGCCGAGGTCGCGCTCGAGGTCGTCGAGGAAGGTCCGCGCGTCGCGGCAGGCGGCCACGAGCTCGCGCAGGTCCCGGCCCACCGCGGGCGGCGGAACGGCCGCGGCGGCACCGAGCGCGGCCTCGCGCGACTCGACCTCGGCGACGAGGGCCGCCTGCATGAAGGCCTCGTAGCCGTCGAAGCCCTCAGCGGCGAGGATCTCGCCCAGGCGCGCCATCGACGCGGCGATCGCCGGCTTGCGCTGGCGGGGATCGGCGCCCTCGACGCCCCGCTCGACCTCGAGCAGCTCCGCGTAGATCGCCTCGACCTTCGCGAGGAGCGGCGTCGTCGGCTTGAGCCGCACCGACGCGTAGCCGTTGCGCGCCGGCACCACGACGGCCATCACCCAGTAGTACGAGCCGTCCTTGGCCTTGTTCTTGACGTAGGCGGCCACCGACTTCCCGGCTTCGAGGAAGTCCCACAGCGCCTGGAACACGCAACGGGGCATGTCCGGGTGCCGGATGACGTTGTGCGGCTGGCCGACGAGCTCCTCACGGGCGAACTTGCTCACCCGGACGAAGACGTCGTTGCCGAGGCGGATGATGCCCTTGCGGTCGGTAACCGAGACGAAGAGCTCGTCGACCGCCAGCTCGGACTCTCGGTCGATGGGCGCGGCCGACTCCGGCCGGCAGCTGTGGCGCAGTTCCCGCATATCCGGGTCTTCGGCGGGCGTCCCGCGGGATTGAGCCGGACGCGTGCCCTCGCGGCCGCTAGGCTGGCCGCGTGCCATCGATCCCCGAAGCCGACAGCCGCGTCTGGTCCGGCGCCACCGAGGCCGAGGCCGGCATGGTCGTCCAGTACCTGAAGACGCACGGCGTCGCCGCCCACGTCCACACGCCGCTTGGCACCGCGGGCGGCCTGGTGGGCGCCGACGTCTACGTCCAGCCGTCCGACGCCGAGGAGGCGCTGCGTCTCGTCGGCGAGCTTCAGTCCGAGGATCCGGAGCTCGGCTTCGAGGCCGCAGACGCCGAGGCCGACGAGGAGGCCGGGGCGCCGCGCGGCGTCTTCACGTCGCGCGCCTGGCTCCCGGCGCTCGCGCTCATCGCCATCGCGGGGCTGGTCTTCCTGCTGCTCTCGGACGTCATCTGAGCGCGGGAGGCCGACCATGATCGTCGCGGTGTTCCGGCGCCGGCTGAGGGACGGCGCCACCTTCGAGGAGTTCGTGGAGGCGTGGGAGGCCGAGTCCGGCTTCGGGGTTCCCGCGCGGGTGTTCAACGCCGTCTCGCTCGAGGACCCGCGCGAGATCCTGTCGGTCGGCTTCGTGTCGGCCGACCCGGCAGCGCTCGGCGCCCTCGGGACGCGGGTGGCCGACGCGGAGGCCGAGCGCCATCGCCGGATCGACGAGGTGATCGAGTCCACCGAGCTGCGGGCGTTCTACGAGCTCCGCACCGAGCACGACTTCAGCGACGACCCGCGGGAGGTCGATCCCGCGAGCGCCGAGAGCCTGCTCGGGGCGCTGCGCGGAGGCACGGGATGACAGCCCAGGATCCCGAGGCCATCGCGCGCGGCTTCTTCGAGGCCTTCGCCGGGGGCGACGTCGACGGAGCGGCGGCGCGCCTCGCACCCGGCCTCGTCGCGTGGGTGACGAACGCCGACGGCGGCGTCGACGAAGTCCGGGGCCGCGACGCGTACCGCGCGCGCATTCCGGACATGGATTCGGCCGAGTGGCGGATCGACGTGACGCAGGTGCTGGCGATCGACGCCGAGCGGGTGCTCACGGCGGTCGAGATCCGGGCGCACCGCCACGGCAAGGACCTCCACAACTTCGCCGCCTTCCTCGCGCGGGTTGCCGACGGGCTGATCGCCGAGCTGTGGATGGTCGAGGCCCGCCCGGCCTACAGCGACGAGTTCTGGTCCTGACGCGGCGCTGACACCGGATTGACAGGTGACGATATGGTCACCTATTGTCTCCCTCATGGACGAGGTGTTCAGGGCGCTGGCGGACCCCACGCGGCGCAGCCTCCTCGACGCGCTGTTCGAGCAGGACGGCCAGACCCTCAGCGCACTCGAGGCCCGGCTGCCCATGACCCGCTTCGGCGTCATGAAGCACCTGAAGGTGCTCGAGGAGGCGGGGCTCGTCGTCACGAAGCGGCGCGGGCGCGAGAAGCTGCACTTCCTGAACCCCGTCCCCATCCGGCTCGTCCACGACCGGTGGGTGAGCAAGTACGCCGAGCCGTGGGTGGCAACGCTCAGCGGGCTCAAGGCCCACCTCGAGGAGGACACCGTGGAGCAGGTCTACGAGATCTACATCAAGACGACCCCGGAGCGGCTCTGGGAGGCGATCACCGACACCGAGGAGCGACGCGTCTACAACTTCGGCGTCGGTGTCGTGTCCGACTGGACCCCGGGGTCCCGAGTCGAGGGGCAGCATCCGACGTTTCCCGGCCCGCTCACCGAGGGCGAGAACGTCGAGGTCGACCCGCCCCGGCGGCTGGTCCAGACCTTCACGGCCCTGTGGAGCGACGAGGTGAAGGCCGAGGGCCCCTCGCGGGTGACCTGGGAGATCGAGCCGGTCGGCGACTCCTGCCGGCTGACCGTCACACACGACGAGCTGCGCGACGGCGCGAACGCCGAGCTCTACGGCGGCTGGCCGATGATCCTCTCCGGCCTCAAGACGTTCCTCGAGACCGGCGAGTCGCTGACCACGCCGGGCTCGCTGCGGTACGGGGCCGGGTAGTGCCGGGCCGGCTCAGCCGCCGCCGTACACGACGACGAGGTCCGTGATGACGCCCGCGGCAAAGCCGGCCGCGAGGAGCAGCAGGCCCAGCTCGCGGTGCCCGTAGCGGCGCATTCCGCGCCAGATCTCGCCGATGACGTAGAGGATCGCCCCGCCGGCGACGGCGTAGAAGAGCAGTTCGAGCGGCTGGCTGGTCACCGTGTAGCCGACCATCGCCCCGATGAACGTGGGCCCGCCGCCGATCAGGCCGGCGAGGGCAAGCCAGCGCCACGAGGGCTTGACGTCGCCGAGCGGGCCGACGATGCCAAGGCCTTCGGTGGCGTTGTGGAGCGCGAAGCCGACGATGAGGACCGTGGCGAGGCCGATCTCCCCGGCTTGGGCCGAGACGCCGATCGCCAGGCCTTCGGCGAAGTTGTGCAGGCCGATCGCCCCGGCGACGATCAGGCCCGTCTGGAGCGCCTGGGCCCGGGCGGCGTCGACCCGGGCGGCGACGAACCGCTCGTCCTCGGCCCGCATGACGTCGGTCGCGCCGCCGACCAGGGGCGGCCGGGGCGACGACCCGCGGCGGATGCGCCGCTCGAGCAGGCCCAGGCCGGCGCTGCCGAGCGTGAACCCTCCGACGAGCAGCAGCGAGAGCCAGGCGGCGCGGACGAAGCTGCCGTCCCCGTTCTTGAAGGCCGTCACCGCCTCCTCGCTGATCTCGAACCCGTGGCTGAGCACGTCGACGAGCAGGAACACCAGCACGCCGACCGAGAACATCGCCAGCGCCACGCGGGCGCGGGCGCTCAGCTTGTCGAGGCGCCCGACGGGCAGGCCGAGGAAGATCGTGAATCCGGCGAGGGCGCCGAGGAGAGCGGTTTGGGCGAAGGACACGGGGAAGGCTTCCGGCTCGGGCGGTAAGGGAGCCCTAAGAGGCTTGGGCAGGCTAGCAGTTAGGGACGCCTAACGCACAGGTCGCGCCGGGGCCTGGACGGCGTGTCCGGTCAGTAGATGGGCAGGTGCCCCGTCACCTCGTCCACCGCGGCAGCGAGGTCAGGCCCGATGGCCAGCGCCGTGACCGTCGGCACGCCATGGAATTCCGTCCGCCCCGAGTCGGTGACCACGTGGCTGCGCAGGCCGCGAGCCTGCGCTGCCGCGTGGAGCTCGAGCAGCTCGTCCTCGCTGCGCGCCTGCAGCCCGACCTTGCGGTGCGCCGCGGTGAGCCAGACGTAGGCGGCCGGGTCCAGCGCCACGGGCCCGCTTCGCGTCGCCGGGTCCAGGGCGGACGTGACGAGCTCGGCCAGCCACGCTCCCGACGCGTGCGCGCCTTGCGCGATCTCCTTGCCCCGGCGCATCTTGAGGTCACGCCGAATGACGATGACCTGCTTGACGTCGCCGGGGCCGGGGGCAGGTGCGCGCACGACCAATCAGGCCGCCGCGCCGGCCGCCACCCCCTGGACCTGCTCGTGGATGTGGAGGCCGTGCGCCTCGGAGTGCTTCGCAGCGGCCTCGACCGGGTTCAGGTCGAAGACCACCCGCTTGACGGTGCCGGTGAACGCATACGGGGCCTTGTCCTCGTAGGCGCGGTCGACGACGAGGCCGTTGTCCCGGCCGATGTCCATCCCGGCGTAGCTGGTGAACGTGATCGGCACGGTCTGGGGCATGTCCCCCTCCCCGGCCTTCTCGCCGTTGACGAACAGCGTCACGTGGCCGCCGCTGCCGGGCTTGGACTCCTCGGACTCGAAGAGCATCTTCACGCTCACGTCCCCCGGCGGGAGCTTCGTGCCGGCCGCCTGCTTGTAGGTGTCGACGCCGAGCAGGGAGTAGGTGTGGCGCAGGATGCCGTCCCCGTCGACCCAGAGGCCGAAGCCGCCGATGAAGTCGGCCAGGGCGACGATGACGCCCTCGGCGCCGCCAGCGGGCACGCGGAGGTCGGCCTCGATCGCGTAGGACCGCCCGAAGATCCGCGGGACCATGCCCCACTGGATGTTGTCGACGTCGCCGGCGAAGGCGAACCGGGTCTGGGTGGGCATCGGCGGGAGGATCCCGTAGATCACCGCGAAGCCGGCCATGAGCGGGAGCACGCGGTTGCGCTCTGCCTCCTTCCACCACAGTTCCTGCAGCTCCCGGACCTTGCCGGGATGCTCGGCGGCGACGTCGCGCGCCTGCGAGAAGTCCTGCGTGAGGTCGTAGAGCTCCCACCCGACGTCCCGGTCGGGGTCCCAATCCGCCTCGGGCCCCATCGCCCCGATGGTTTCCGGCGAGAGGTCCCAGGGCAGCCGGTCGGGCCGCGAGGCCGCCCACCAGCCGTCCTTGTACATGCCGCGCGCGCCGAACATCTCGAAGTACTGCGTCGTGTGGCGCTCGGACGCCGCGGCGTCGTCGAGCGTGTAGAGGAAGGACGTGCCGTCCATCGGCTCCTGCTCGATGCCGTCGACCGCCTCGGGCTCGGGGATGCCGGCCGCCTCGAGCACGGTCGGGCCGATGTCGATGACGTGCGTGAACTGCGAGCGCATCTCCGCGTCGGCCTGGAGCCGGGCGGGCCACGCCACCACCATCGGGTCGCGCGTGCCGCCGAGGTGGGCGGCATCCTGCTTGCCCCACTGGAACGGAGCGTTGAGCGCGTGCGCCCAGGCAGCGGCGCAGTGCGGCGCCGTGTCCGGGCCGCCGAGCGCGGTGAGGCCGCCGTACTTCTCGATCAGCTCCGTCTGCTGCTTGGGATCGAGCACGAGGCCGTTCAGGAACGTCAGCTCGTTGAACGAGCCGGTCGTCGTGCCCTCCATGCTCGCGCCGTTGTCGCCCCAGATGTAGAAGATCAGCGTGTTGTCGAGATCGCCAATCGCCTCGATCGAGTCCAGCAGCCGGCCGACGTTCCAGTCGGCGTTCTCCTGGTAGCCGCAATAGACCTCCATCTGGCGCGCGTAGAGCGCCTTGGCCGTGTCGTCGAGCGAGTCCCAGGCCGGGAGCGCGTCGGGCCGCGGGGTGAGCTCCGTGTCCTCGGGGACGATGCTGAGCTGCTTCTGGCGCTCGAGGATCTGCTCCCGCAGGACATCCCAGCCCTCGTCGAACTGGCCCTTGTACTTGTCGGCCCACTCGGTGGCGACGTGGTGCGGAGCGTGGGCGCAGCCGGTCGAGTAGAACATGAACCACGGCTTCTCGGCGTCCTGCGCGCGGACGCGGTTCAGCCACTCGATCGACTGGTCGGTGAGGTCGTCGGGGAAGTAGTACTCCTTGCCGTCCTTGCCCTGGGGCACGCCGACGACGGTGTCGTCCATGGTCATGACCGGGTCGTACTGGCCCGCCGCGCCGGACAGGAAGCCCCACCAGTGGTTGAAGCCCCATGACTTCGGCCAGTGGTCGAAGGGTCCGGCAGCGCCCTGGACGTTGTTCGGCGTGAGGTGCCACTTCCCGAAGCCGCCGGTCACGTAGCCATTCTCGGAGAGGATGCGCGGCAGCCCGGCGCAGCTCTTGGGCTTCGACGCGGTATAGCCGGGGAACGGGCCCGGGTACTCGGCGATCGAGCCGAACCCGACGCGGTGCTGGTTGCGGCCGGTGAGCAGGGCGGCGCGCGTGGGCGAGCAGACCGCGGTGACGTGGAAGCGGTTGTACGTGACGCCCATCTGCTGCACGCGCGTGTAGTTCGGCGTGCGCACCGGCCCGCCGAACGTGTCGGGCGCGCCGTAGCCGGCGTCGTCGATGAGAACGATCAGCACGTTGGGCGCGCCGTCCGGCGCTTTGGGACCGGGGATCATCGACCAGTCCGCCACCGAATCCTTCAGCGTGCGGCCGGCGGCGCCGCCGAAGGCCCGGTCCGGAATGGGAAGCCTCGAGCGGTCGGGGCTGAACTTGTGCATCGCCTCGGCCAGCGTGTCCTTCAGCTCGAGGAGCAGCCCGTGCTCGTCGGTGTGGACGACCGACTTCGCCGGCGTGCCGGGCATCGCCTGCTCGATCGCCAGGCGGTCCTCGCTGCGGGCCACGGCGATAATGCCGGCGGCGCCGAGCGGGAGCGCCTCGCCGATCTTCTCGCTGAGCGAGTGCTTGAGCCGGTGGTCGGCGAACTTCCCGATCGCTCCGCCGGCCGCGGCCCCGACCGCCACGGCAGCGAGCAGCTCCGGCTGCAGCAGGCCAACCACGAGCCCGACCCCGGCGCCCCAGCCGAGCCCGTGGCGGCCCAGGTGGTCGCCGGTGCTCACGACGCTGACGTCGCCGTCCTCGTGGTGCTCGACGAGGATGACGCCGTCGACCTTGACCGTTCCCGCCTTGACGAGGGCCGTGACGGCGTCGAAGTCCTGCTTGGCGGCGCCGAGGTCCTGGTAGGCGCCCACGAGGACGTCATGGGAGTGGCTCATCGGGTCCTTTCGCGGGGGTGAGGATGCGGTCAGGCGGCGCGAGTATTCCACGCAGGGGCGGCGACGGGCACGGCACCTGCCGGCGCCCGACCGCTAGCCGCCGGCGTCGGGCGCGACCTCCGGGCCCTCGATCGACAGCCGCGGCAGGCGGCGGTCGATCCACCCGGGCAGCCACCAGGCCCGGCGCCCCAGCAAGTACATCACCGACGGCACCAGGAACAGGCGGATGACGAACGCGTCGAGGAAGACCGCGGCGGCGAGGCCGAGCCCGAAGAGCTTGATCACGCGGTCGTCGCCGAGCATGAACGAGGCGAAGACGCTGATCATGATGATCGCGGCCGCCGTGATGACGCGTCCGGTGAGCGCAAGCCCGTGGCGGACCGCGTAGCTGGCGTCGCGGGTGCGCTCCCACTCCTCGTGCATGCGCGTGACGAGGAAGACCTCGTAGTCCATCGACAGGCCGAACACGATCGCGAAGAGGAAGACCGGGAAGAACGACTCGATCGGCCCGGTCGTGTCGATGCCGATCAGGGAGACGAGGTTTCCGTCCTGGAACACCCAGGTGATGACGCCGAGCGCCCCGCCGATGCTCAGGACGTTGAGGATCCCCGCCTTGATCGGGATCAGCACCGAGCGAAAGACCATCGCCAGCAGGAGCAGCGAGAGGCCGACGACGATCAGCACGAACGCGGGGAGCTTCGCCGACAGCGCGGAACTGAGATCGGCCTGCGTGGCCGTCGCGCCGCCGATGCTCACCTGCAGGCCGTTCGCCTGGGCGACCGGCGGCACGACATCATCGCGGAGCCGGGCGAGCAGCTCCTGCGTGGCCTGGTCCTGCGGCTTGGTCGTCGGGAACAGCTCGAGGGTGGCGGTGTCGCCCGCCGGGTTCAGGCGCGGGCGGCTCACGGCGGCGACCCCGCGCTGCGCCCGCAGCGCGCCCGCGAGCCGCGCGAGCGCGGGCTGCGCGCTCGCACCGGGCGGGGCCTCGGCGACGACGAGGAACGGACCGTTGAAGCCGGGGCCGAAGCCTTCGGAGAGCTGGTCGTAGGCCAGCCGCGTGGTCTTGGACGGCGAGTCGTTGCCCGCGTCCCCGAAGCCGAGGTTCATGCCCAGCGCGGGCGAGGCGATCAGCAGCATCACAAGCAGCGTCCCGAGCGCGAACACGGCGGGCCGGCGCTCGACGATGCGGCTGAGCCGCGCCCAGCCGCGCGGCTCGGCGTCGAGGTCCGGGAGGGACGCCGGCTTGATCCGGCGGCCCCAGGAACCGAGCAGGGCCGGCAGCAGGGTCAGCGAGCCGATCATCGTGAGCAGGACGGCCAGCGCCGCGGCGACCGCGGGCCCGTTGAGGAAGCGGATGCCCAGGACGAGCATGCCGAGCAGGGCGATCACGACGGTCATGCCGGCAAACAGCACCGAGCGGCCGGCCGTGTCCATCGAGGTCAGCGTGGCCTCGCGCACGTCTGCGCCGCGCGCCCGCTCCCCCCGGAAGCGGTTGATGATCAGCAGGGCGTAGTCGATGCCCACGCCGAGCGCGATCATCACGGCCAGCTGGGGCGCGAAGTCGGCGATCGCCACGACCGAGGTCGCCGCGGTGACCAGCAGCGTGCCGAGGATGATCGCCGAGAACGCGACGATCAGCGGGAGGGTCATGGCGCCCACCGAGCCGAGCACGAAGATGAGCACGACGATCGCGACGAGCACCCCGATGCCCTCCGCCGCGGACTGCTGAGGGCGCTGGGCCCGCTGGATCGCCTGGCCGCCGAGGTTGACCTGCAGGCCCGCCGTGGCGCCGCTGCGCGCCACCTTGACGACGTGCTCGACGTCGGCCCGGGAGAGCTGATCGGCCGTTGTGGCGAACTGCACGGTCGCGAAGGCCGTGCGCCCGTCGCGGCTGATCGCGCCGGCGCCGGCGTACGGCGACTGCACGCCGACGACGCTCGGCAGGCCGGCCACGCGGCGCACGACCCGCTGGACCTCGGCGCGCCGGGCGGGAGCGCGCAGCGTTCCGGCATTGGCGCGGAAGACGATCTGGCTCGCGTCCCCGGCCTGCTTCGGAAAGCGCTGCTTCAGCAGGTCCAAAGCGCGCTGGGACTCGGAGCCCGGGAGCTTGAAGTCGGAGGAGAAGCTCCCGCCGGCGGCGCCGGCCAGCGCCCCCGCGCCGATGATCGCCACGGCCCACAGGGCATAGACGCGGCGGCGGTGATCGTGGGTCCATCGGGCGAGGCGGCGCACGGCACCACACTACGGCGCGGCCGGCTCCGGGAGCCCCGCGCCCTCAGCGCCCGGGCGCGGGCAGCCGGATGCCCGCGAGCACGACCTCGACCACCATGTCGATGTACGCCTCGCGTTCGACGGGATCGAGCGGGTCGGACGGCTCGATCTCACGGGCCAGCGCCTGGAGCGTGAACGGCGCCGCGGCACCGTGGGCGACCAGGAAGTGGAAGGCGCGGCCGGAGATCGGCCGGATGCGGCCCTCGGCGGCGAGGTGCTCGAGCACCCTGGCCACCGGCGCGGTGATCGGCTCCACGTAGCGGTCGTAGAGGTAGGTGAGCCGCTCGGAGCTCTCGCGCCCCTCGAGGTTCATCAGGCCGACGAGCTCCGGCCGGTCCGCGGACACCTCGAGGAAGCGCCGGAGAATGGCTTCGAGCTGGTCGAGCGGATCGCTCAGCGTCGGATCGGTCGCGCGGGCGAGCTCGTCGGCCAGCCCGCCGAAGCCCCAGTCCACGGCGGCGTGCCACAGGCCGTCCTTGGAGCCGAAGCGCTGGTGCAGCAGGTTGTGGCTCACCCCGAGCTCGCGGCACAGCGCGCCGACCGACACGCCGTCGTAGCCGTACGTTGCGAACGCGCGGAGCGCCGCGGCGAGCATCGCATCGACGGACGCCGGAGCGTCCCCGGCGCGGGGGCGGCCAGGCCGGCGGGTCGCGGGCTTTGCGGGCATGCCGCACAGGGTAGCGAAATGGACGGTCACCACCAATTAACTTGACAGTCATCTAGTTTCTCTCTACGGTCTCGCCCATGTCCGTGCCCGCCGCCGTCGTCACCGTCCTCACCGCGCTGCTGTTTCTCGCCGCGGCCGCGATGAAGCTCACCGGCCAGGCGCGGTCGCTCGCCACGCGCGACCGGCTCGGCGTTGCGCCCGCGCAGTGGCGCGCGATCGGCCTGCTCGAGGTCGCCGGCGCGGCCGGGGCGCTCGCCGGGCTCGTGTTCCTCCCGCTCGGCATCGCGGCGACGGCCGGGCTCGTGCTGACGTCGCTCGGCGCCATCGCATCGCACGTCCGCGCCAAGGACCCCCGGTCGGAGGCCGGGGTCGCCTGGCTCGCGCTCGTGCTCGCCACGGCTGCCCTCGTCCTGCAAGTTCTGTCCGCCTAGGAAGGATCACCACGATGACCGCCACCTCCACCCCGGACCAGACCGTCGACGTCCTGATCGTCGGCGGCGGCGGCGCGGGCCTCACCGCGTCGATGCTGCTCACCAGGCTCGGCGTCGAGCATCTGCTCGTCAGCTCGCTCCCGGCCACGTCGATCCTCCCCAAGGCGCACGTGCTCAACCAGCGCACGATGGAGATCCTCGACGACGCCGGCGTCGCCGACGTCATCGCGCAGCGCAGCACGCCGGCGGCAAACATGGCCGCCAGCGCGTTCTACGCCGGGCTCGCCGGCCCCAGCGAGGAGCACGGCCGGCGCATCGCCCGAATCGAGTGCTGGGGCGCCGGCGGCGACGACGAGAACTGGCGCGCCGCGAGCGCGTGGCACCAGCTGAACCTGCCGCAGATCCGGCTCGAGCCGCTGATGAAGGACCACGCCGAGGCGCTCGCGCCCGGCCGGATCCGCTTCAGCCACGAGCTCACCGCGCTGGCGCAGGACGACGACGGCGTCATTGCGACCGTCTGCGACCTCGAGGCGCAGACCGAGTACACCGTCCACGCGCGCTACGTCATCGGCGCCGACGGGGGCCGCACGGTGCCTGGGCTGATCGGCGTCAAGCACGAGGGCCTCGGCCACGTGACCGAGACGGCGACGATGCACGTCTCCGCCGACTTCTCGCAGCTCGCCCAGGACGACGACGTGCTGATCCGCTGGCTCCTCTCCCCCCAGACCGGCGTCGGCGTCGTGATGGTCCCGATGGGCCCCGACCGCTGGGGGCCCGCGTCCGAGGAGTGGGTCATCCACATCAACTACCCGGTCAACGACCCCCGGGCGCAGTCCGACGAGCAGGTCGAGGCCGACGTGCGGGCGTCGCTGGGCATCGCCGACCTGCCGCTGGAGATCCACAAGATCACGCGGTGGTCGGTCGAGGCCGTCATGGCCGACCGCTACTCCGAGGGCCGCGTGTTCCTCGTCGGCGACGCGGCCCACCGCCACCCGCCGACCGGCGGCCTGGGCCTCACGAGCGGGATCCAGGACGTGCACAACCTCACCTGGAAGCTCGCCGCCGTGCTCGCCGGTCACGCGTCCCCGGCGCTCCTGGACACCTACGAGCCCGAGCGGCGCTCGTCGCTGGAACGCAACGCGCAGCGGTCACTGGAGAATGCGGTGAACCACTTCGCGGTCATCAACGCGGCCATCGGCGTGTCCCACGAGCAGACCGAGGAGGAGAACCTCGCGCGCCTGCGCCGCATCTGGAGCGGACGGCCCGAGGACGCCGAGCACCGTTCCGCCGTGCTGCGCGCGATCCGCTCGCAGTCCATGGAGTTCAACGAGCACAACGTCGAGTACGGCTACCGCTACGAGTCCGCCGCGATCGTCCCCGACGGCACTCCGGAGCCCGAGAACCCTGACGAGATCCGCATCTATGAGCCCTCGACCCGCCCGGGCGCCCCGCTGCCCCACGCGTGGATCGACGACGAGGACGGCGGCCGGCGGGCGATGAAGGACCTCGTCACGCCCGGGCGCTTCCTCCTGATCGCCGGCGAGGACGGCGAGGCGTGGTTCGAGGCCGCGCGCGAGCTCGCCAGGCCGGCCGGGCTGCCGCTCGACGCCGTGCGCATCGGCCACATCGACGGCGACCTCTTCGACCCGCGCCTCACCTGGACGCGCCGCCGCGAGATCCGGCCCGACGGCGCGATCCTCGTCCGCCCGGACCGCTTCGTCGCGTGGCGCAGCCTCGGCGCGGCGCCGGACGCGCCCGCGGCGCTGGCCGCGGCGCTCGAGCAGATCCTCGCGCAGCCCCTTTCCGCCCCGACCACCGCCTAGACCAGGAGCCCCTGATGGCCGACACCGCCGTGATCCACCCCACGTTTCACCACTTCAACCTCAAGACCACCCGCCTGCAGGAGATGATCGACTGGTACGCCACGGTCGTCGGCGCGGAGGTGAACTTCCAGGACGACGTCGGCGCGTGGCTCACGAACGACGCCGCCAACCACCGGATCGCCCTGCTCGCCTTCCCGGGGTTCGCCGACGACCCGGAGAAGGACACCCGCACCGGGCTGCATCACACCGCCTTCGAGTACGAAAGCTTCGAGGACCTGAACGCGAGCTACCTGCGCTTGCGCGACGCCGGCATCGAGCCGGCCTTCTGCCTCGACCACGGAATGACGTTCTCGTACTACTACAAGGATCCGGACGGCAACCACGTCGAGCTGCAAGTCGATGACTTCGGCGACTGGAAGGCCTCCGGCGAGTGGATGCGCACGAGCCCGGACTTCGCTGCCAACCCGATTGGCGTGTTCGTCGACCCGGCGAAGGTCGCCGACGCCGCCGGCGCGGGCACGCCGTTCGCCGAGATCCACTCCCGCGCCATGGCGGGCGAGTTCGCTCCGCCCGCCCCGCCGATCGACATCCCGAGCGAGGGCTGACCATGCGCCTGGTCACCTACGACGACGGCTCGGGGCCGCAGGCCGGCGTGCTGCTCGGCGAGGCGATCGTTCCCGCCGCGGCGCTCGACGCCCCGGCCACGAGCGTCCGCGGACTCCTCGGTGCGCTCGACGCCGCCGGCCTCGCCGCCCTGGGCGCGCGGGCCGCGGCGGCGGGCGGGAGCGTCCCGCGCGCGGACGTGCGGCTGCTGGCGCCGGTGCCCGATCCCGAGAAGATCATCTGCCTGGGCCTGAACTACCGCGACCATGCGGAGGAGGCCAAGCTGGAGATCCCCGAGCACCCGCGCTGGTTCGCGAAGTTCGCCAACTCCCTGGCCGGCGACGGGGAGGACGTCGTCCTGCCCGCCGCGCACGCCGAGTACGTGGACTACGAGGCCGAGCTGGCCGTCGTCATCGGCCGCACCGCCCGCCTGGTCAGCGAGGCCGACGCGCTGTCCCATGTCGCCGGGGCGATGCCCTTCAACGACGTCAGCGCCCGCGACCTGCAGCTGCAGAACCCGCTCTGGACGAGCGGCAAGGCGATCGACACGTTCGCGCCATGCGGCCCCGCGCTCGTGACCCTCGACGAAGCCGGCGACCTCGGGAACTTGGCGCTCCGGACCCGGATCAACGGCGAGGTCGTGCAGGACGGGAGCACGAAGGACCTGATCTTCGGCGTCGCCGAGACGGTCGCCTGGCTCTCGCGCACCATCACGCTCGTCCCCGGCGACATCATCGCCACCGGGACGCCCGCCGGCATCGGCGGCCTCAAGGGCATCTTCCTGCGCGACGGCGACACCATCGAGGTCGAGGTCGAGGGGCTCGGCGCGGTCCGCAACCCGGTGCGCGCGGCGTGACCGCGCACGGGGCGCCGTGAGCCCGGCGGCCGGACCCGCAGCCGTCCCCGAGCCACCGTCGGCGGCGCAGATGGACCGGATCGCGTCGGTCGTCGCGCCGCTCGCGCGCGTGACGCAGCCCAAGGTGTACGGGATCGAGCACATCCCCGACCGAGGGGTGCTGCTCGTCGGCAACCACACGATCTACGGGCTGATCGACGTCCCGTTCATGGTGGCCGAGCTGTGGAACCGGCGCGGGATCGTGGTGCGGGGGCTCGGCGAGCACGGCCACTACGCGATCCCGGTCTGGCGCAACCTGCTCGAGACGTGCGGCATGGTGCGCGGGACCCGCGAGAACGTGCGCGAGCTGATGGCCGGCGGGGAGAACGTCCTGGTGTTCCCCGGCGGCGCCGGCGAGGTGCTCAAGCAGCGCGGCGAGCGCTACCGGCTCAAGTGGAAGGAGCGCGTCGGCTTCGCGCGGCTGGCGATCGAGTTCGGCTACCCCGTTGTCCCGTTCGCGATGGTCGGCGTGGAGGAGATGTTCGACGTGGTCGCCGACGACGCGACCCCGGTGGTCCGACAGGTCTCGCGGCTCATGAAGCGGCTCGTCGGCGTGCCGCTTCCGCCGATCGGCGTCGGGCTCGGGCCGCTGATCCCGCGCCCCGAGCGCATGTACTTCTGGTTCGGCGAGCCGATCGGCACGGCACGTTTCGGGGGTCGCGGCGACGACGACGCCGCCGCCGCGACGCTCCGCGACGAGACGCGCACGGCGGTCGAGGCCGGCATCGGCTTCCTGCGGGCCGAGCGCGAGGCCGACCCGCGCCGCAGCATCGCGGCCCGGCTGCGCGCCGAGCCCGGCGAGCCCGGGCTCGCCGTGACGGACCCGGACGCCTGGTTCGTCACGAAGGCCTTCGACGCCTGGAACACGGCGGGGCCTGCCGGCGCCGCCGCCTGGTTCTCACGCTGGGCCGTGCTCGAGGACCCGCCCGGCTGGCCGGACGCCGGCGTCTGGCGCGGGCGCGACGCCGCGATCGAGCGGCTGGACGAGGTCACGACCGGCCTCGGCGCCCACTGGGCCCAGGTGACCGACGCGCGCAGCGCCGGCGACGACGTCCTCGTGGCGATGGAACTGCGCTCGGCGGGAGGCGCGCGCGGCGTCCCGGTCCACGCCTTCCACCTCGTCGTCGAAGTCCTGCAAGGCGAGATCGTCCGCCTCCGCGTGTTCCTGGACGAGGACGAGGCGCTGGCCGCGATCGGTGCACCCGCGTGAGGCGGGCTGCCTGAGGCCGTCCGGCGGCCTGCCGGCACGGTGCACGTCCGGCGCAGCCGCTTCGAGGCGCCTGACCCTCAGCCCTTCGGCACGGCCCGCGCGACCCGCGGGAACTGCGCCCGCGCGTTGCGCCGGTCGATGCCGTGGCGCTCGGCGGCGGTGAACACCGCGCTCAGGGCCGGCTGCGGGTCGCCCGTGCCCCCGTAGACGAGGCGGGCGAACGGCCAGTCCGAGCCGAAGTGGATCTGCTTGGCGCCGGCCAGCTCCTTGACGGCCGTCAGGCCGGGGGCGTCGGCGATCAGCGCCGTGTCGAAGTGGGATCGGCGCAGCGCCTGCGCCACCGACTTCTCGGTGAGCGCGCTCGCGGCGGCGGGGAGCTTGAGCAGCGCGCCGTACTGCTTGGCGAACCGCGCCAGGACGGTGGCGCGGAAGTTCAGCATCGGGACCGTGCCGCCGCCGTGGGCGAAGTGCCAGCGAATCTTCGGGTACCGCTGGAACGACGCGTTGAACAGGAGCGACAGGATCGTGCGGGTGGTGTCGAACGGGTACTCGGCGATGAAGTCCGGAACCGGGTAGGGCTTGTGGACGCTCGCGATCGCCGTCGGGTGCACGAAGACCCAGGCGCGGCTGGCGTTCAGCTCGGCCAGGAGCGGCTCGAACCGCGGGTCGCCGAGGTAGTCGCCCTGGGCGCTGGAGAGCAGGCCGATCCCGTCGAGCTTGAGCGTCCGCAGCGCGCGGCGCGTCTCGGCCACCGCGGCGCCGACGTCGTGCAGCGGGACCACCGCGAAGCCGCCGAAGCGCTGGGGGTGCGCCGCGATCACGCCGGCGAGGTAGTCGTTGCAGGTCCGGGCGAGGCCCGGAGCCGCGTCGTCGCTCACGAACGACACGCCCGGGTCCGAGACGGACAGCATCTGCATGGCGATGCCGTAAGAGTCCATGAACCTGATCGCGAGGTCGGGCGTCCAGGCCGGGATCGGGATGCCGCCGATCCCGGTGATGCCCGCGGTCGCGAGCGCGGAGCGGTAGTCGGGCGCGAGGTAGTGCGCGTGGACGTCGACGCGGTGCTTCTCGACGTAGCGCTTCGCGGCGCGCCGGCCGGCGGCGGAGGCGACGGAGGCCCCGAGGGCGCCGCTCGTGGCCATGGCCGCCGCCGCCGTGCCGAGGAACGCCCGCCGCGAGGACGAGCCCGGGCTCATGTCCCCTGAATCCATCTTCACTCCTCGCTCTTTTGTAGTGATTACTCCACTACTGAACCAGAGGCGCCGCGGCGGTGTCAAGCCAGAACCAGCGGCCGGTCAGTCTGCGGTCGCCCCGCGGGCGGCGGCGACCAGGGCTGGGAGGGGCGCGAGCACCTCGGCGATGGCCGTCGTCGGATCGGCCTGATGGGCCACGAAGGCGCCGTCGATCGCGGCGAGGACGAAACGGGCCAGGCCGTCGATCCCGCCATCGTCAGGGGCGACGCCCAGCGCGAGCCCGAGGTGGCCGCGGATCATCTCCAGCGCTGAGCGGCGCACCCGGCCGACCACCTCCTCGACCTGCCCCGGATCCCCTGCAGGATGCTGCACCGCAAATACCAGCAGCAGGCGCAGGAAGTCGGGGTGGGCATCCAGCGACGCGCACACCGCGCGCAGCACGCCCGCGAGGTACTCCTCCGGCGGGCCCGTGATCGGGCCGACCGGCGGCAGGGAGGCGAAGAACCGCCCGGCCCCCCGCTCCATCACGGCGAGGCGCACGCCGTCCTTCGAGCCGAAGTAGTGGTACACGGAGCTCATCGGGATCCCGGACTCCTCGACGATCCGGGCGACCGTCGCCGCGTCGTACCCGTGCTCGGCCATGAGCCGCTCGGCGGCGTCGAGCACCGCCTCTCGAGACCTCACCCCGCGACGGTTGGGCCGCACAGCAGCGCGGGAACTCATCGGGCCATCGTACGGACGTCCTGACGGGCAGCGGGGTCGGGCCGGCGAGATCGGGACCTGCCCTGCGCGCCAGTTGCCGTGAACGGTCGCATCGTTTTGGAATGATCGGAGCACGGCGAGCCCCAGCGACGCGGAGGTCGGAATGTCGGAGCCCCAGGTCGAGGAGTCGATTCGCGAGGCGAACGCAGCGGTGCGGATGCGCCTGCCGTTCGGGAACCGCGAGGACTTCGACGATGCGCGCCGCGGGCACATCGCACCGCTCTCGCAGCCGCTCGTCACCGCGACGGACGGGCGCGTCGTCTGGGACGGCGACGGGTGGGCGTTCCTCGACGGGGAGTGCCCGGACTGCGTCAACCCGAGCCTGTGGCGCCAGTCGCAGCTCAACGTCATCCACGGGCTGTTCGAGGTCTGCGAGGGCATCTACCAAGTGCGCGGCGCCGACCTCTCGAACATGACGATCGTCGAGGGCGAGGAGGGCGTGCTCGTCATCGACCCGCTCATCTCGACCGAGACGGCGGCCTCGGCGCTCGCGCTGTACCGGGCCCACCGGGGCGATCGCCCGGTCACGGGGCTGCTGTACACGCACAGCCACGTCGATCATTTCGGGGGCTCGCGGGGCGTGACCGATCAGGCGGACGTCGACAGCGGCCGCGTCCCGGTCATCGCCCCCGAGGGCTTCCTCCACCACGCCGTGAGCGAGAACGTCTACGCCGGCGGCGCGATGATCCGCCGCGCGACGTACATGTACGGCCCGCTGCTCGAGAAGGGCGCGGCGGGACACGTGGGAACCGGGCTCGGGCAGGGCACGTCGACCGGCACGATCACGCTCATCCCGCCGACGGTCGAGATCACCCGCACGGGCCAGGAACTGACCGTTGACGGGATCCGGATGATCTTCCAGATGACGCCGGGGACCGAGGCGCCGGCCGAGATGAACTTCCTGTTCCCGGACCACCGCGCGCTGTGCATGGCCGAGAACGCGACGCACAACCTGCACAACGTGCTCACGCTGCGCGGCGCGCTCGTGCGCGACCCTCGCGTGTGGGCGTCCTACCTCGACGAGGCGATCGTCCTGTACTCCGGCCAGGCCGACGTCGTCTTCGCCCAGCACCACTGGCCCCGGTGGGGGGCCGAGCGCATCGAGGACTTCCTCGCCAAGCAGCGCGACCTGTACGGCTACATCCACGACCAGACGCTGCGGCTGCTCAACCAGGGCTTCGTCGCGAGCGAGATCGCCGAGCGGCTCGAGCTGCCGGAGAGCCTCGAGCAGGAGTGGCACTGCCGCGGGTACTACGGATCGGTGAGCCACAACGTCAAGGCCGTCTGCCAGCGCTACGTCGGATGGTTCGACGGCAATCCGGCGCACCTGTGGCCGCATCCGCCCGAGGCCGCGGCCGCCCGCTACGTCGAACTGGCCGGGGGCGCGGACGCGCTGCTCGAGCACGCCCGTCGTGCGTTCGGCCGCGGCGACTTCCGCTGGGTCGCCGAGGTCGTCAACCATCTCGTGTTCGCCGATCCGGAGAACGACGACGCCCGCGAGCTGCAGGCGCGCGCGCTCGAGCAGCTCGCCTACGGCGCCGAGAACGCGACGTGGCGCAACTTCTTCCTGATGGGGGCCCGCGAGCTGCGCAGCGGTCCCGCTGGATCGGCCGTGTCGCTCGCCCCGGACTTCGTCGCGAGCCTGGAGGACGGCCAGCTCTTCGACGCGATCGCGATCCAGCTCGACGGACCGCGCGCCGCCGACCGGTCGATGACGATCGCCTGGCACTTCACCGACACTGAGCGCGACTACGCGCTGATCCTCGCCAACGGCGTGCTCCGGCACCGGGCCGGAGCGCCGCAGGCCGAGGCCGACGCGACCGTCCGGGTGAGCCGCACGGCGTTCAACCGGATCATCGCCGGCGCCGCGCAGCCGCCGGACCTCGTCGCAGACGGCGAGCTCACGATCGAGGGGGACGCCGGCCTGTTCGAGGAGCTGCTCGGACTGCTCGACCCGCCGGATCCGAACTTCGCGATCGTGACGCCCTGAGGGCGTGCGGCTCCCCGCCGCGGTTGAGCCGGTAGCGAGCGCCCGCGCGACGCTGACATTCGCGGTGTCGGCGCGACGACAGACGGCGGGCCCGGAGCCGCGGATGCTGTGGCCATGACCTCCACCGCCCTTCGCTTCGCCCTCACCGTCGCCGTCGCCGTTGCCGCGCTCGCGCCAGCCACGGCCGGCGCCCAGGCCGTCGGCTCAGGATCTTCCGGCGGCAGCAGCGGCGGCCGCCCCTGCGAGACCTCGCCGGGCACCACCGTGGAGGACGGCTACGTCGGCACTTGGAAGACGAAGTACATGCGCGGCAGCGTCACGTGCACCGACGGCACGCTGTGCACGTCGACCGGCACGCTGCAGGGCGACAACAAGACGAGGGTCTGGCACTACGAGTGCACCGACGCCAACGGCCAGACGTTCCGCACCGTGAAGCGCTGCACGACGCGGCGGCGAGTGACGCGGTGCTGGGTGATCTCGCGCATCCAGTCCGTCGTGTCGCCCGCGGGCACGGCGCCCGTGACGGCTGCCCCGTCCGCCGGCGGCGCCGGGCCGTCCCCTGGCGGCGCGACCGACGCCGGCGGCGCGGCGCCGAGAACCATCGGCACGCTCGGCGTCCGGGTCGTCGCCGCGGGCTGACGGCGGCGGCCTTCTGTCAGACCGCCGCAGTCTCGAACTGGGGCCGCGCGGCCTTCTCAGCGCTTCTTGACCAGGGTGACGAGCTTGGTCGTCGTCTTCTGCGCGCCGGCGGCGGTCCGCGCGCGGATGGTGAGCCGCACCTTGATCCGGCGGCGCTTCGCCAGCACCGCGCGGGCGCGGCGCGTCAGCTTCAGCTTCACCTTGGTGCGGACCTTCGCCTTGAGCTTGACCGTCACCGGCACGATCGCGATCCGCTTGGGGTCGACCTTCGTCGCCGTGCTGTAGGCCCCGACGGCCGATCCCGAGAACGTCGCGGTCGCCGCGGTGCTGACCTGCACGTAGAGCGCGAAGCCGCTCGGTCCCACGACGTAGGTGGTTCCGGTGGTGCCCTGGATCACGACGCCGCCGAAGAACGAGCCGAAAATCGGCCCTCCGCCTGGCGGCGGGTTCCCGCCGCCGCCGCCACCGCCGCCGCCAGTGCCGCCGTCCGCCCCGGCCCCAGCCACTGCGTAGCCGCTGTTCAGCGCCGCCACGCAGAGCAATGACGTCGGACAGCTCACGTCACTGACGTTGGCGCTCTGCCCCCCGACGTTGTCGACGGCTGTCCAGGTGCTCAGCCCGCCGGCCGGGTTGGTCGAGGCCAGCACGTACCCGCCGGCGTAGTGCGACGCCGTGCACAGCAGCGACGGCGTAGTCGCGCAGGTCAAGTGGCTCACCTCGGGGAAGGCTTCGTGATTCCACGCACTCGCTCCGCCGGCAGGGTTCGTCGTCGTGAACACGTTCGCGCCGAGCGCGGGCAGCGTCGGGTTGCCCGACACGCAGAGCGGCGCAGCGACACAGACGATCCCGCCCAGGCTGTTGTTCGGATCGACGGATGGTTGCTTCGTCCAAGCGCTCGGGTCGCTCGTCGGCTGGGACGTGTAGTACACGTCGCCTCCGCTCGTCGCGACGCAGAACGACGCGGTGCACGAGGCGGCGGTCCAATCCTTCGGCGTTGCCTTCCACGTCCAGGACGCGGAGTTCAACGGGCTCGCGCTCACGAGCAGGCCGCCGTTGTTGTTGTCCACGGCGGCGCAGAGAGAGACCGACGGGCAGGACAGGCTCGTGAAGTAGTCGTTCGAAACGAGAACGTTCCCAACGCTGTACTGCGTCGCAGTCCAGGCGCCCCCGCCGGCCCCCGCGTTCGTCGTGGTCATGACGTGCCCGTTGTGGTCGACGGCCACGCAATCCGAAGCGCTCAGGCACGCGATGTCGCTGATCTCGTTGTTCAGACTCGGCGGGCCGGTCACGGCGATCTGCGACACCGTCCACGGTCCGTGAACCGGATCGTGCGTGATCGCGATGTGCTCCCCGTCTCCGCCGGCCACGCAGAACGACGTCGTCGGGCACGAGATCGCCCGCGGCTTGTTCGCCGTGTCCACGAGCACCGGCGAGCCCCACGTCAGCGGACCGGCCGCGTGAACCGGAGCGACGAACACGAGTGCGGCAAGCAGGAAGGCGCCGCAGAGCGCCGCCACCCGGCCCAGCGCGGACGGATGGCCTGCGGCCCTGAAGTGTGTCCCGGCCGAGGGCCCGATGATGGCGCCCGGTTGCACCGGCGCCGTGAACGGCGGCGCGGGCCGAATCCGTTCACGCGGTGATCCGTCCATGGTGACCAGGCTTTCTTCCTCGGTGGCTCCTTCCCCGCCGGCGCGACGCTACCAACCCGTCGCGCCCCGGCGCAAGCACCACGCGGCAGTCATCCCGCCCGAGTGGAGCCAGCCGGGATCGAACCGGCGGCGTCCTGCTCGCAGGGTCATCGCAGTCTGCTGCGGTCAGCTGCCGTGTGCGACAAGAGCCAGACGGCCGGAGCGGACCCCGGCGGCGCGGGGATGGCGCGGCGCTCGAACTTCGCCTTCGTGGTGTACGAGCCCTTCGGCAGGTACGGCCCCATGACGGCGGCCTCGTCACCCGGTCTCACCGTGCGCTGGATCGCCTGCTTGAAGGACGGGGCCGGCAGCATGTTGCGCACGATCAGGAACCCGTCGTTCCTGTGGCCGGCCCCATCGCCGTTGCTTGGGCCAGGGCACGAAGGCCACGCCGCACTTCGCGGTGGCGTTCTTCGGCCGATCGGCGGCGAGGCTCGACACGATCGTGGAGTGGCGGCGCCCGTCAACCGGCACCTGCACGTCGTCGACGCACCCGGCGCCCTTGGTCGTGAACACCGGCTCGTTCTGGCAGATCGACCAGGAGCGCAGCTGTCCGCGACCCATCGTCCGCGTGCCGGCGCCCGTCCGCGGCGTCAGTGGGGTCTCTCCTTCGCGACCTCGGCCCACCGTATCGCCCGCCGGCGGCGGGTTGCATCCGCCTCGGGATGAACTCGCCGGGGGGAGACGCCTCCTGGCGCAGCGTGTGCCGGGGCTGTCGGCAGGAGGGGAAGGCAGACCTGCAGTGGAGCCAGCCGGGTCGGACGACCGACTCGCAAGGCGCTGCAAGTACCCAGTTTTCGTGCGATCT
>WBZU01000052.1_pt1 | contig 137035 bp, 131 predicted proteins | sample 5204311 | NCBI WGS metagenome assembly WBZU01 (sample SAMN12344359, study PRJNA552823) | activated sludge metagenome | biome: Activated sludge suspended growth; feature: Nitrification reactor; material: Wastewater; isolation source: activated sludge from nitrification reactor of wastewater...
AGGCCCACCAAACCCACACCTGTCGATCCCGGCGCGAGGCGTTCGCGGACGACGATCGGGGCCTTAGCTCAGTTGGTAGAGCGCCGCCTTTGCAAGGCGGATGTCAGGAGTTCGGGCGTTATCTGGAGCTGAGTGGGTTGGGATGGGGTTTGACCAGTGGGAACACTGTGGTGGACATGTCCGCAGCGACCCGCACAATTGAACAAGGGGACTTAGCTCAGTTGGTAGAGCATCGCCTTTGCAAGGCGAGGGTCAGGGGTTCGATTCCCCTAGTCTCCACCGTGTGATGAGTCGGGACATGTGCGACAGATGAGTCGCGACATGAGCGACATGTCAGGAACGAGAGCCCGGCCATCGGCCGGGCTCTCGTTTTTTGTTGCGCCAGTATCCGCGGTTGGGGTCGATGGTGTGGGTGCTCAGGACTGTCTGGGTGTCGATGCTGATGACGGTGACCTCGGCGGGGTCGATTAGCAGCAGTACCGGTGTGGTGGTGTGTGCGCGGCTGATACCGAGGTGGTGCATGCGGCCTGCGCGGCGGAGGCTGACGTGTCCGGCGCTGTCGACTTTGTCGTAACGCAGGCGGTACGGACCTGGCAGTGTGCTGGCGGGTACCGCCTTCGCGAGGGCGTTGTAGGCGTGGGCAGGGGTGGTCCTGTTGGTGGCCCGGTGTGGGCGTTGCTCGTCGTAGTAGTGGGTGAATTCGTCGAGCTGGCACTGTAATTCGATGACGGTGCCGGGCGTGCGGCGAGCCAGCGTTTGAGGGTTTGGTGGAAACGTTCGATCTTGCCCTGGGTTTGCGGGTGTGCTGGTGCGCCGTTCTTCTGGGTGATGCCCAGGATCGCCAGCAGGTGTTCGAAGCGGTTGTGCCCGCCGGTGAACCTTGCGGTGTAGACCGCACCGTTGTCGGTCAGTGTTGACGCGGGCGGGCCGTACCGGTTGATCAGTTCGGTGAAGGTGGCCGCGACATGGTCTCCGCTCACGCGGGAGTGGGCGGCGCAGCCCAGCAGATACCGCGAGTGGTCATCGAGCCAGTTCAAAATTTCGATATCGGTGCCGTCGGACAGATGCCAGTGGGTGAAGTCCGATTGCCAGCAGGCGTTGGGCTGGGCGGCCTGGAAGCGGACATAGGAGCTGCGAGGTCGTTTACGTGGTTGGCTGGTGATCAGCCCGGCCTGGTGCAGGATGCGGCGGATCGTCGATGTCGAGGGGGCTTGCAGGCCTTCGTGTTTCAGATGCCAGGCAATGGTGACCGGGCCGGCGTCATGGCCCTGACTGGTCAGCTGGGTGCGCAAAGTGATCACCCGGTTGCGAACCTGCGGTGTGGTGGCGTGCGGGCTGCTATGCGGGCGCCTTGAGCGTGGCTCGATCGCATCGAGTCCTCCGTCGCGATACCGGTTCAGGAGCCGGTGTAGGTGCTGGCGATTGATGCCGTGTTTGCGGGCGGCCTGGCTGACGGTGAGTTGTCCGGAAACGACTTGCAAGACCGCGACTTCATGCTTGGACGACATGGATCTCCACTGTCGCCTATGTCGCGACTCATCTGTCGCGTATCAGTTGTCGCCTATGTCGTGAACTCACACACCCTAGTCTCCACCGTTTTCGCGTCGCCTGACACGAGTGCGCACGTCCTGCCAGCCAGGCTCGTTGCGCTACGTCGGAACGCATCCACGCCGTTGGACCATCACGTGAACACGTCATCATCACCCACCCCCGATGACAGCGCGACCGTGGTCCCATGGTCGCAGGCCTCGGTCCGCAAGCGGGACCTCTCATCGGACGGACGACGACCCATTAGACCGCTCTTCATACGTGCAAATATGTCGGCGATCTAAAGGAGTCATCGCTCGGGCTCGACGTCCCCCTGGCCTGATCAGCAGCAGGTGGACAGTGTGTGGCGGAGCGCATCGAGACAGTCTGGGCGGGCGGCGTAGTAGACGTTCATCCCCCGCCGGGTGGCCGCCACCATGCCAGCCTTCTTGAGTTGACCGAGGTGGTGGCTGGTGGTCGATTCAGCGAGGTTGACCGCGGCGGCGAGGTCGCACGTGCAGATCTCGCCGGCGTCGGCGGTGAGCAGGATCGACATCAGCTTGATTCGGACCGGGTCGGCTAACGCTTTGAGCCGCAACGCAATCTCCAATGCTGCCTCGTCGGTCAGCGGCGCCGCAGAAACCGGCGCGCACCAGACCGGTGCGGTGAGGTCGATGACTGGCAGCGTCTTGGGCACATCGACGATCCTACGCGTGCCATTGACTTATGTCGAAAAGGTCGGTAGACCTGAACCTGTCAGTATTTCGATATATGTCGCACAGCTTGGAGGTTGTGATGTCACGGGTGCAATTGGCGTTGAATGTGGACGATCTGGATGCAGCAGTCGAGTTCTACTCGACGTTATTCGGGGTGGAGCCGGCCAAGCTGAAGCCGGGGTACGCGAATTTCGCGGTGGCCGAGCCGCCGTTGAAGCTGGTCCTGCTGGAGAACCCCGGTCGGGGCGGATCGATCAATCACCTTGGTGTGGAAGTTGATTCGTCGGAAAGGGTGCACGGCGAGATCGCGCGTTTCACCGAGGCGGGCCTATTCACCGAGGAAGAGATCAACACGACGTGTTGCTTCGCCACCCAGGACAAGGTGTGGGTGACCGGCCCGAACTCCGAGAAGTGGGAGGTGTACACGGTGCTTGCTGATTCGGAGACCTTCGGCACCAGCCCGCGGTTGCTGGCCGAGGACCCGTCCGGCGGCTGCGCATGCGAAACGTCCACCGCAGACGCTAACGGCCAGGCGGCACCTGCGAGCTGCTGCTGAGTCTTCTCTCCGCCCGGGCATCGGGCTATCTGCTCTGCTCGTGAGTTAACCGGTGAGCAAGGTCGTCAACACGAGCCGCGATGTCATTGCGGATCAGGCGCATCCGGTCGAGCCCGTCGAACCCCCGCAGCGATGGCTCGTCAGTGTCCCAGACCTCCACCACGGTGCCGGTCGGGGCGTCGATCTGTGCGGCGGTGCCGACCGCGATCACCAGATCGGCAGTGGTCATCATGTCGTTGGTGAGCTGCCGTGGTTGATGGTTGCTGATGTCGCCGCCGACCTCGGCCAACACCTGGGCCGATAGTTCGTTGACGGTGCCGCCAACGGCGGCTTGGGTTCCCGCCGAGGACGCCTCGATGGCGCCGTAGGCCCCTAGCCGGGCGAGGCCTTCAGCCATCACTGATTTGCCGCGGTTGCTTACACAGACAAATAGCACCCGCGTCGTCATCGGGCCGGGTTCCCGAGTGCGGGGGCGAGCTCATCGATCAGCTCAACCACCAGTTCGCGGATCCGGTCCCGGATCGGCCGCACCGCATCGAGCCCCTGGCCGGCAGGATCGTCGAGTACCCAGTCCCGGTAGTCGGTGCCAGGGAAGTAGGGGCAGGCGTCACCGCAGCCCATGGTGATCACGACATCGGAGGACTGCACGGTGTCAGGGCGCAGAATCTTCGGCGATTGAGCCGAGATGTCGATACCGACTTCCGCCATCGCCGCGACCGCGGCCGGGTTGACGGTGTCAGTCGGTGCGGAGCCGGCAGACCGCACCTCGATCCGGTCGCCGGCCAGTGCGGTAAGGAATCCGGCGGCCATTTGTGATCGGCCGGCGTTGTGGACGCACACGAACAACACACTCGGTGTCGGCATGAAGTGTCTCCTGAGGGTGGGATGGATCAGTGTGTCGCGAAACGGTTTTGGTGGTCGATGAAGCGGTTACGCAGGGCGAGGGAGACGTAGACCAGACCCACCAGCACCGGGACCTCAATCAACGGGCCAACCACGCCGGCCAGCGCTTGCCCTGAGGTGACCCCATAGGTACCGATCGCGACCGCGATCGCGAGTTCGAAGTTGTTGCCGGCAGCGGTGAACGCCAACGTCGTCGTCCGCTCGTAGCCCATGCCAGCCAGCGCACCGATCAGATAGCCGCCGCCCCACATGATCGCGAAATATGCCAGCAGAGGCAGCGCGATCCGCACGACGTCCCACGGGTTCGAAGTAATCTGCTTGCCCTGCAACGCAAACAGAATCACGATCGTGAACAGCAGCCCGTACAGGGCCCACGGCCCGATCCGCGGCAACAGTTTCTGCTCATACCAGTTGCGGCCCTTGACCTTTTCCCCGAAGTAGCGGGTGAGGAAACCCGCCACCAGGGGAATGCCGAGGAAGATCAGCACCGATTTCGCGATCTCCCACGGCGAGGTCTTGATCGTCGTCTGCGCCAGGCCGAGCCAGCCCGGCAGCACCGACAGGTAGAACCAGCCGAGCACCGCGAACATCACCACCTGGAACACCGAGTTGATCGCGACCAATACGGCCGCCGCTTCGCGGTCGCCGCAGGCAAGGTCATTCCAGATAATCACCATGGCAATGCATCTGGCGAGACCGACGATGATCAGACCGGTGCGGTATTCGGGCAGGTCCGGAAGCATCAGCCAAGCGAGGGTGAACATCACTAGCGGACCAAGGATCCAGTTCAGCAGCAGCGAGGAGATCAACAGTTTGCGGTCGCCGGTGACGGTGTCGAGGCGGTCGTAACGCACCTTCGCCAGTACCGGATACATCATGATCAGCAGCCCGATCGCGATCGGCAGCGAGATACCGTCGACGGTCACCGCCGAGATCGTCTTGTTCAGCCCGGGGATCAGGCGGCCCAGGATCAGGCCCGCGGCCATCGCCACCCCGATCCAGACCGGCAGGAACCGATCGAGCGTCGACAGCTTGCCCGCCACCGCCACATGCTGACCGGTCGCCTTCACTGTGTCGGTCATGCCGATACCCCGTCCGCGGCCGACTCCGACAACAGGCTCGAAAGCTGCTGCAACGCAGCAGGAATCACCCGGTAGTATACCCACGTACCCCGCCGCTCGCACTCGACCAACCCGGCCTCCCGCAGGACCTTCAGATGATGCGAAATCGTCGGCTGCGCCAGATCGAACACCGCCGAAATATCACACACACACGCCTCACCGCCGCTGTGCGAGGCAACCAGCGACAACAACCGCAGCCGCACCGGCTCACCCAGTGCCTTGAACATTCGTGCCGTCTCGCGAGCATCATCGGCCGACAACGGCTCCACCACGACCGGCGTACAGCACAGCTCGCCCGACGCCAACTGATTCGACATACATCTATATTGACCGATATCAATGCATCTGTGCAACTTGAACGAGTTGCCATCACCCGCTGGATAATCAGTGGCACCATAAGGACACCGCCGACTCAGCGACCGCTTGGACAGCCTTCAGCAGCAGGTGCGAACGATCATCGATCGCGTCCACATCGCGGTCGACCCGCCGCTCCCGAATGCGGCGACCCGCCGCCCGCGCAACTGCCACCGGCCAGTGCAAATAGCGGATCTCCACAACGACTGAGCCCCGACGGAAAGCCGTCGGGGCTTAGTCATTTCCGGCGCTACTGCTGCTGCAGCATCGTTTTCATCTGCGTGATTTCCTTCTGCTGTCCGTCGATGATCGACTGCGCCAGCCGTTTGGTGGCTGTGTCTTTGCCCTGCTGGAGCTCGGTCTTGGCCATGGTGATCGCACCTTGGTGGTGCTCGATCATCATCTGTAGCCACATCTTGTCGAAAGCGCTGCCGGACAGCGTCTTGAGCTGACCCATTTGGCCGTCGGACATCATTCCGCTCATCGAGTGTTCGTCGTGGCTGCCCATGGTGGGCATCGACGTCGGCTGATTCCACGCCTTCAGCGCTGCGGTCATCTGGTCGATCTCGGGTTGCTGCGCGCCTTCGATCGCCGTCGCCAGCGTGCGTACCTGTTCATTTTTTGTTCGCGATGGGACGAGTTTGGCCATTTCCACGGCCTGTTGGTGGTGCGGAATCATCATCTGGTCGAACGTCACGTCGGCCGCGTTGAAGCCGGCCGATCCGGGAATGGATGAGGCGGTGGATCCGGCTGGCATGGACATGGCCGACGATCCGGTCGAGTGACTGCTGGATGACGAATTATCCGAACATGCTGTGGCGGTGCCGATGATGGCGACTGAGGCGACCGCGGCGATGGCGATTGTGGTGGACTTGTTCACGAGAAACTCCCTGTTTCGTTGGTGTCGGAGCTCGACAAAGCTGAGCATCGGGTAGGGGTCAGTGCCGGTCGCCGCCGATTGTCGGGGCACCGGGCCGTCCCTCAGCGCCGGAACACCGACAGCGAGGCCTGGGTGGGAGTGGTCCACGGGGGTGGACGTTCGGCGATGAAACGCAGTCGGCGCGAACATATTCCGACGACATCGAAGCAGACGGCGGCGGCGACGATCATGATCAGCGCAGCGGTGGCAAGCGCGGTCTCGGCCGACCGGACGAAGACGCAGTGGTGTCCGAGCGAGCAGCCGTCGTCCGCCTCTGCGGTGGCTGTGAACATCGCCGTGGGCCGGAGCTGGGTGTGCATCGATGGCGGCATGGTCGTGGGGGCGGCTGCTGCGACGCCGACAGCGCCCTGATGCATCAGGAAGACAGCGAAAACTGATGCCAGCACGATCGTGAATCGACTGCGCATCACCGCTCTCCTCTACGCCCGGCCGGTATGCAGACTACCGAATCGGTGGATCCGGTGTCGGCCGTCGATGACAGCGCAGATTGAGGGGAGGCGCGCCGGTTGGCGGTGATGGGGGCAAGCTCTGGCTGACCGCTGTGGCTATGTCGGTGTGGGTTCGGATTCAGCTTGGCGCAGGAACTGTGTGGCGCAGTCCAGAGAGCAGAACCAGTATTGGTGCCCGTTGTGGCGGAGGTATCCGGCCGCGCGGTCGTGCTCGATGCGCATGCGGCAGATCGGGTCCATGCTCTGCATCGAGGTGCTGGCGCCGAGGTCGAGCGCGTAGATCGGGGTGGGTTCAGTGATGTTCTTGAATGTGGCCTCGCCGAGGTCGGTGATGGTGAGGGCGAGGGTGCGGGCGGCGTCCGCGACAGGGCCGGTGACCAGGGTCTGCCCGGCAGCGGCGTGCGCGCACAGGCGTGCGGTCAGATTGACTGTGGCGCCGAAGAAGTCGTCGCCGCGCTGGGTGGCCGGTCCGTGATGCAGTGCGGTCCGGGTCTGCAGATATTGGTCTTTGGCGGTGCAGGCGGCGATGATGCGCTGGGCCAGATCCAATCCGGCCGGCGGGTCGGGGCTGGCCAGGAGCACCGCATCGCCGATCGCTTTGATGAACCGGTCGGCCGGGCCCAGGGCTGACCGGGCGGTCGCGGCGAAGTCGACTGCGAGGTTGGCGGCGTGCTCGTCGCCGTGGACCTCGGTGAGCGCGGTGAACCCGGCCAGATCGATCATCACGAACGTCCATACCGATGGGCTGCTCATGAGCTGGGCTCCTCACGATCGAGGGTGCCCTGCAGCAGCAGGTCGATGATCGCGTCCGCGGTGGCGGCCGCATCCCAGTGGTGGGCCGCCCGCAGGTGGATGTAACCCCAGCCGACCAGGTTGAACAGCACCGTGGCGGTCAGGGTCGGCGGCAGATCACGCAGGCTGCCATCGGCGGCACCGTCACGCAGCAGCCGTTCGAAGGGTTCGGCGAAGGCGTCGACGACCAGTGCGTCGGGGCCGGGCTGGTGGAAGACCTCGCCGTCGGCGAGGAAGAACCCGGCCAGCACATGCAGGTGTTCGTCCGCGGTCGCACACAACGCGCGCAGCGCGCTGGCAAGGCGTTCCGCGGCCGTCCCGGGTTGGGCCAGCGCTGGCAGCATCGCCTGCGAGTAGGTGGCCGCTGCCTGCGCGGTGACCGCCGCGACCAGGTCGTCGCGGGTGACGCCACGCCGGTAGATCGTGGCCCGCGACAGCCCGGCTTCGGTGGCGACCCGTTCGAGCGTGAGCGCGTGCAGTCCCCACCGAGTGATGGCAGCGGCCGTCGCATCCAGCAGCCCCTGATCGACGATCCCTTGACGTTGAGTCATGACACCATCATAGTTGAGACATGTCCGTCTCAACTATGAGTATGAAAAGTCTCAGTCTGCCGGCGGGACTGGGTTGGCTCATCTGCGGTGCGGGGGCCGCCGGGATTTTCGCCACCTATTGGGACGAGTCCTGGCACACCGATATCGGACGCGATTCGTTCTGGACGCCGGCGCATCTGCTGCTGTACGGCGCGATGGCCGTCGTCGGCGTGTCGATCGCGGTATGGGGGCTGCGGGTACTGCTGACCCTGAAGTCGGCGCGCCGCGCACTCGCACAGTTGCCGGTGGTGGCGGCATGCCTGGGCGGGGTGGCGGCACTGGCGGCCGCGCCGATCGACAATGCCTGGCATGAGGCATTCGGCCGTGACGCGGTGGAGTGGAGCCCACCGCACATGCTGGTGGTGTTCGCGGCTACTGCGATCGCGCTGGGTGCGCTGGCCGGTATCGATCCGAACGCCCGGGCGCTGCGCGCGGCGGCGGGCACACTGCTGCTCGCCAACGCGGCCGCGGTGGTGTTCGAGTACGAAACCGATGTGCCGCAGTTCACCGAGGTGATCTACCTGCCGATCCTGCTGGCCGTCGGGCTGACCGCGGCCGGTGTGCTGCGCCGTGCGGTGCCGCTGGCAGCTCCGGTGCTGACCGCCTGCCTGGGTTATGCCGTGCTGCGGCTGGCTATCGGCGCGATACTGGCACTGCTGGGGCGCAGCACCCCTGATCTGCCGATCGCCGTGCTCGGGTTGGCCGCCTATGACCTGCCGCTACGGGGCCGCTACGGGCGGCCGGCGGCTGCGGCGGCGGCCACGGCGGCGCTGGCCTGGGCGGCTAGTGCGCTCGGGCTGGCCAGCGAGTCCACCAGTGCGGTGGGAGTGGTGGCGGCCCCAGTGCTGGTGGTCGCGGCGCTGATACTGGCCGCCTCGTACCGGCCGGCGCGGGTGGCGTGGCCGGCCGCACTGATCGTGCTGGCGGCCGCGGCCGGGCTCACCACCGGGGCCGGCCGCGCGGCCGCTCACGACCCGGGCGAGGGACCGAAGGTGTCTACGATCGAGCTGGCCGCGACCAGCGACGGGCACGGGTAGATCGCCATGACCGCCACCCTCGCCGGCGGCTGCAACCACACCGCACCCGTCAGCGTCGTCGCCCGCCGTGCCGGACGCACCATCACCGCACCGCTGCACTCCACCGGCGCCTGCACCTACGCCGGCTCGCTCGCCGTGACCGAACGCGGCCGCTGGTTCACCTATGTCGAACTCGACGACAATGGGCGCCGGGCGGAGGCCTGGCTGCCAGTGGACGCCGGCGTCGCCGGCCACCGGGCCCAGTCGCGCACCCTGTACCGGCCCGCGGGCAGCTCGCCCGGCCACCGATCGGCCGAGATCGCCGCCGGCGCACCCATCTACCTCGCCGGCTTTCTGATTCTCGGAGTCGGCATTCTTGCGGCTCGACGGCTACCGAGAAACGAACCCACGGTGCGGCCACAGCAGTGATCCCGGCTCGCAATTAGTTGGGACTGACCGATACACAGCCGTCGATGTGGACTCGCGGTGGCGTCCACACCGGTGTGCTTCCTCGCCGCATCCCCGATGTTTTTGCGGCCTACGATGCTGGGTCGCCCACGCGAATGCGGCAGGTCATCGCCGTCCGCCGGCGCGCCCAAAATGCATAGGCCAGCAGTGTGAGTGACGCAAGCGCGAGAATCGGCTGGATCGGTGCGAACCAATTCAGGGCGCCGCTGACACCGATCGCGATGACTACGAGCTTGTTGCAGATTGGACATCCCACGGCGAAAAGGGAAAGCACGTTCCCGGCGAAGGTGCTGCCACGCTGGGTAGGAGGGATCACAACATCGGGGTCGCGCACGTACGTGGCGACCAAGGCTCCGGAAAGGATGGATGACATCACCCATACTGGATAGTTCCACCACAACACCGGGGTCATCCGATGGTAAAAGTCAGTCTGAATAATGCCCGTGGGAATCCCGATCACCAGCGCCGTCACCAGCGCCGCCGCTAGGCCCACGGTCAACCGTCGGGCTGTCATCGGTGGACGTCTCGTACTTCCATGACGGCCGGCTGCTGGCGGGGCGGTAGAAACTGGCGGACGCGCAAGTACTCTTCGGCAGTCACCTCTCCGGCGTCCAGTCGGGCATCGAGCACGTCGAGTGGGACAACAGCTTTCGGGGCGGAACCGGGACGGCGCGTCCCGATTGCCCATCGAATCGCGCACCAAGCCAGAACCCACAGCCCGGCCACGCCCAGCACCATACATATCCACATTCCGCCGCCACTCATCACAGGACTGATCCTGCTGGTCGACCGTTGAGGTCATCATGAGGTTCCATGAAGGTTTGGCGAAGATTCCCGTATACATCGTCCGGCGGTGGATGCAATCGGCTGAATTGGAATAAGCATGACCCCATGCATCATTCCCACGCCCCACGGCGTCCCGCACCATCGGGTTGGGCGTGCTGACACATGTCGGCACGCGGCCCGATCTCACCGGCGAGCAAGCCCCCGATGCGAACGCAGGGCGCGAGACTGGGTTCATGTGCAGCGATACAACCGTGCCCGTACTCGTTATCGAGGACGAACCACCACTTGCCCGGATCGTCAGGGACTATCTGATCGGCGCCGGCTACGACGTCACCCAGACGCATAACGGACCAGACGGACTCCGAGCGGCACGCGAGCTCGACCCCGACCTCGTGGTGCTAGATCTCGGCCTGCCCGGACTCGACGGTGTCGAGGTCTGCCGCGAGATCCGCACCTTCTCCGACTGCTACATCATCATGCTCACAGCCCGCAGCGACGAGATCGATAAGCTCCTGGGGCTCGGCGTCGGTGCCGACGACTACCTCACCAAACCCTTCTCGCCGCGAGAGCTCCTCGCCCGGACGCAGGCCGCATTGCGCCGCCCCCGGGTCAGCAAACTCGCCACCGACTCGCGTGCAACGGCGTGGCACTTCCAAGGACTGACCATCGATACAGCCACCCGCGAGGTCGTCCTACACGAGGCCCCAGTATCACTGACTCGCACCGAGTTCGACATCCTCGCCACCATTGCTGCCTGCCCGCGGCGGGTCTACAGTCGGCGCCACATCATCGACGCCGTATGGGGTGCCGGATGGGGCGGAGACGAGCACATCGTCGACGTTCACGTCGCCCACTTGCGTCGCAAACTCGGCGACGACCCGCTTCTTTCCCGCTACGTCGACACCGTCCGCGGAGTCGGGTATCGATTTGTCGCAGAACCGGTTCGGGGACCAGGGCGATGAATGTGCCTACGTGGCGCATCGGCACCCGGCTCCTGCTGGCCCAGACATTGGTGCTGGTTGCCGCGATTGCAACCGCAGGCCTGATCGCGGCCTTGGCCGGGCCGCCGCTGTTCCACGCACACATGAACCACGCCGACCACGCCCCCGACCCCTCCCAGCGTGTACATGTCGAGGACGCGTACCGCACCGCGAGCGCGATCTCACTCGGCCTCGCCGCCGTGACCGCTCTCAGCATTGCATTCGTCGTGAGCTGGTACCTCACCCGCCGATTCCAGACGGCGCTGACCAACTTCATCACCGCAGCCGAAGAGATGTCGAGCGGCCGATACGAGGCGCGGGTTGCCGTCGACAGCGCTGGGCCTGAACTGGATTCCCTCGCCCTCGCATTCAACTCCATGGCGGGACGACTGTCGCAGACCGAAAAGACCCGACGACGACTGCTCTCGGATCTCGCTCATGAGTTGCGCACTCCCGTCGCCACACTGGCCGCCTATCTCGAAGGACTCGACGATGGCGTCGCCCGCTGGAATCACGAGACCCGTTGCCTCTTCGGCGATCAAGTCCGGCGCCTCGGTCGGCTCGCGGATGACATCGATGCCGTCTCTCATGCGGAGGAGGGCCGGCTAGACATTCTCCGGACACCGGTGGCAGTCGGCCCGATGGTCGCGGCCGCGGTCCGTTCGCACCATGTCGCCTGCCGAGCTAAGGGCGTCGATCTGTATCTCGACGGCGGACCGGCGCTGACGATCGACGCTGACGAGAGTCGCCTGGCGCAGGTGCTGTCGAACCTATTGCACAACGCCGTCAGGCACACCCATGCGGGCGGCAAGGTCAGTGTCCGGTGGCAGTCCAGCGATGCCGCCGTGGCGATCAGTGTCACTGATACCGGAGACGGGATCTCGGCTGAACAACTTCCACACATTTTCGAACGCTTCTACCGCGGTGACCTAGCGCATGGTCATGAGCAGGGCTCTGGGATCGGCCTCACCATCAGCAAAGCGATCGCTGAGGCTCACGGCGGTCGCCTGCAGGCCAGCAGCCACGACCCAGGTACCGGCGCCACCTTCACCCTCGTAGTTCCCGCGCACCCGCAAGAGGGCGTGACCAGCACGTCCACCAGCATGACAACCAAAGGAGACCCGCGTGAGTGACCGCACTGCAGCGCCAGTTCAACCGGACGCTGAACCGTGCCATTCGCGCTCGCAGCAAGCACCGATGGCCAGATCGGCGCAGCCATCGAAACGCGCGCGATTTGGCGGACCGCAGGTCCGCGGCGGTGTCGCGCTTATCGCCGTGCTCGGGTTGACCGCGCTCATCGCCGCCTGCGGAGTGGGCAAAAGCGCGGTGGCCCAGGGTGAGACGTTCCAATTCGTGTCGCCCGGCGGCAAGGTTGTCATCGAGTACAACCCGCCCGCGAGCCGCAAGCCGCTGCGCAATTTCTCCGGTTCCGACGTGGCGTCGGGCAACCGGATCTCACTGGGCGACTTTGCCGGCAAGATCGTCGTCATCAACATCTGGGCCAGCTGGTGCGGTCCGTGCATCGCCGAATCAACCCAGCTCGAACAGGCCTACGCCGCAACAAAGGACAAGGGCGTGCAGTTCCTTGGCATCAACTTCCGGGACGACAGAGCCAGCGCCGCCGACTTCATCGCCAACCACCACTTGACCTACCCGTCCATCTATGACTATTCGGGCCAAGTCATGGCGACCTGGCATGCGCCGATCTCCGTCGTTCCGACAACGCTGGTAATCGACCGACAGCACCGCGCGGCGGCGGTATTCCTGCGCGCGGTGACCACCATCGACCTGCTTCCGGTGCTCGACCGTTTGGTCGCCGAATCGACGGCGTCGACCGCATCGACCGCGGCCGGCGCAGTCAGTTCGCCGTCGGGAGTACCGCGATGACCGCGGATCTCGCGGCGGTCGGCGCAGCCTTCTCGAACACGGTTACGACTGGGCCGCTGATCCTGGCGATCGGCGCGTGCATGATCGCCGGCCTGGTGTCGTTCGCGTCGCCCTGTGTTGTGCCGCTGGTCCCCGGGTATCTGTCGTACCTGGCCGGGTTGGTCGGCGCGGAGGCGCCGGCCGTGTCGGTCGGGGAGAAGGCCCGCAGCGGCCGCTTCCGGGTCGCCGGCGCGGCCATGCTCTTCGTGCTCGGTTTCACCGTGGTGTTCGTCCTCGCCAGCGCGACCGTGTTCGGCGTGGCCAGCTCGGTCAACGTGAATCGCGAACTGCTGCAACGCATCGGTGGAGTCGTCACCATCCTGATGGGCCTCGTGTTCATTGGCCTGGTGCCCGCGCTGCAGCGCGAGGCCCGCTTTCATCCGCGGCTGATCTCGCGGCTGGTCGGCGCGCCGCTGCTGGGTGCGGTCTTCGCCCTCGGCTGGACGCCGTGCCTGGGCCCGACGCTCAGCGCCATCATCACCACCACGTGGGGTACCGGTGGTGCGACCGCCGCGCGCGGTGTCACGCTCACCGTGGCCTACTGCCTCGGGCTGGGGATTCCGTTCATCCTGGTCGCGTTCGGTTCGGCCTGGGCGGTGCGTGCGGTGAGCTGGATGCGCAAGCACACCAGGGCGATTCAGATCTTCGGCGGCATCACGATGATCGTGGTCGGTGTGCTGCTGGTGACCGGCGTCTGGGCCGAGTTCATCGACTGGATTCGGGAGCAGTTCGTCACCGGCACCGTCTTGCCGGTATGACCCATCTCGCCAAGGCCGCGTACTGTCCGGCGGAGCCACGAATGCGCGCAGGTGCGGGCTGCGCAGCACGTCCGGCCGATTCGTTATAGCGGGCCAGGTATTAGGACTGCGGGGTACAGCCGGATACCCGGGGTACAGCCCGGCACGGTGGCATCTCGCCCGGGTCGCTGCACCCCAGACCGGCCACCGATTCCCCGACACCGACCGCGGCACGTCCGGTGTTGTCCCCGGCAATCGCCGGCGTTCCAGTGTTCCAGCTATGGCGGTCTGCGCCAGTGCGGCGTAGGCCGGATTTCAGGGCGTTCCCCGATGTGCTGGGCCCGTTACGGGGCGTTGATTGGATGTATGTCGGAAGCGGGCGCACGTGATGGTTTGGTGCATGTGGAGCGGGTGTTCGATCGCCTGGTACGACCGGCAGATCGGTTGGTCGGAACGGTTCCTGCTGGGGAATGCGCGGCGATGGGCGGTCGAGCAGGTCAACGGTGTGGTGGTCGAGATCGGTGTGGGCACCGGGTTGAATCTGCCGCTCTACGGTGCCGGGGTGGTCCGCGTGATCGGGGTGGATCTGTCGGAGCCGATGCTCACGCTGGCGCGGTCGCGGACTACGGCGGTGCCGGTCGAGCTGCGCCAACATGATGCGCAGCAGCTCGATCTGCCGGATGCGTCGGTAGATGCAGTGGTGTCCACCTACACCTTCTGCACGATCCCGGATCCGGCGGCCGCGGCGCGGTCGGCGTGGCGAGTGTTACGCCCGGGCGGGGTGTTCGTCGCAGTCGAGCACCCCGCCCGGTCCGCGGTGGTGGCAGCGGTGATGCGGTGGGTCGAGCCGCTGGCGGTGCGGATGGCGGCAGACCATCTGACCCGGGAACCGGTCGGCTACCTCACCAATGCCGGGTTCGACATTGACTACGCCAACCGAACCGGTCGCGGTGGTGTCGTGTTCCGGGTACTGGCCCGCAAGCCCGAATAGCCGCGAGCCGGTCTGACGGCGGTCAGGTCCAGCAGCACGGCCAGATCCGGTGGGGTGGGCGTGGTTTGGCGTAGTCCGACGGCGGCGCGGCCGGTGTTGCGCACGATCTGGCCGAGGGCTTCGCGGCGGACGCGCCGGCGGACACAGCGAGCGGCGCCGACCCGCAACGGCTGCGATGCCGGGGCGGGTGTTAGGTGCGGTAGCGCAGGGTGGTCATCATGCCGACTTCGGAGTGATAGATGTTGTGGCAGTGCAATGCCCATGCACCCGGGTTGTTGGCCTGAAGGTCGGCGGTGATGGTCTGCATCGGTTTGACCATGACGGTGTCTTTGCGCAGGCCGCCGCTGTCGGGCAGCGACCAGGTGTGACCGTGGATGTGCATCGGGTGCAGCATCGATGTCATATTCGAGATCGTCATGCGCAGGCGTTGCCCGGTGGCGACGCTCAGCGGGGTGTCTTGACCGTACTTCTTGCCGTTGATGCCCCACCCGTACGGCGACATCTGCCCATTCAGGTGCACCGGCACCGTGGCATCGGGTTTGTGGCCGGGCAGTTTCGCCGAGTCCGCGGCGACGAGATCGGTGGCCCCGGCCAGCGGCTGGGTGTCGAGTTCGCTGGGACGCACCGGGGCCGGCGGCGCGCCGCCGGCCCCGGAGCGCAGCAACGCCATCGCCTGCCCCTTCTTGCCCTCGGGAACCGCGACCAAAGGAAAGACGCCGTCGGCGGCGGTCACCATCACGTCGTAGCGTTCGCCCATCGCGATCCACAGCGCCTGCGTGTCCTTGTCCTGCACCCGGTAGCCGTCAGAATGCGTCACCCGCATGGTGTGCCCGCCGAGCGCGACACGGAACACCGTGTCCGCGGCCGCGTTGATCAGCCGGATACGGATACGCTGGCCCGACCGGGCGGCGAATACAGTTGGGGCGCTGGAGATCCGCCCGTTCAACACGAAGTACGGGTAGGCCACGTCGCCCGCATCCCCTAGACCGGAATCCATCGACGGCCCCGAACCCATGCCAGGCATCGAACTCATGCCAGGCATGCCGGGCATCGAGCCCATCCCCCCGCCCATGGACGGCCCGCCGCTCATCGCGTTCATATCGGTCACCGGACCGTTCTGCGCTTGGAACGCCGCCAGGATGTCGTCCGGGTTCTTGCCGACGCCGTCGGTCCAGTCATCGAGCACCACGATCCATTCCGCATCGTAATCGCCGGCCTCGGTCGGGTCGTCGATGATCAACGGTGCGTACAGCCCGCGGTCTAGCTGGGCGCCGACGTGCGGGTGAAAGAAGTGGGTGCCTGGATTCTGGGCAGTGAATGCATATCCGTACCGGGCGCCGGGGGCGATCGGTGCCTGGGTGACACCCGGTACCCCGTCGGCCGGGTTGCGCAGGTGCACACCGTGCCAGTGGATCGTCGTCGCGGCCGGGAGTGTGTTGTTGACGGTCACCTGCACGAAATCGCCGGCCCGGGCGCGCAGGACCTTGCCCGGCACCACCCCGTCGTAGGCCCAGGTATGCGCGGTGACGCCGCCGAGATCCACGTCGGCCAGCTGTGGCGTCACGGTGGCCGACACCACGGTCTGGCCGGGCCGGGGTGTGGACGCCTGGTCAACCAGCGGCATCGGCGCCTTCGACGATGAACCCGATGAACATGCGGCGAGCATGCTCGTTGCAGCAACGGCCACGCCGCCGAGGAGTGCGGTGCGCCGGGACACTTCAGCCATGTGTGGACTCCTCGTCTGTCGATCGCCGATAATCAAGATACCCCTGCCAGGTATGGGTGTATTTGGTGTGATGGGTAGGTGTTCGAGGTCATGGGCGGGAGCGGCAGCGCCTCAACGATCTCGGGCAGGAACGGGGCCGCGGTCGAGGGACCCGGAGCGATACAAGGCTTGTAGTGCTGTCGTGCACGCGACGCCGATGCCGATCAAAACGAGCCAGATCAGTCCGGGGAACCCGATACGGTTCCCGATGGAATACAGCGCGCCGGTCGCGAGGTTGCCGATCAGGATCCCCACCCCGACGACTGTGTTGTAGAGCCCGTAGTGAGTGGCGACCAGCCGGTTGCCGGATAGGCCGACGACGGTGTCCATTTCGAATGGGAAGACGGTCGCGGTGGCGACGGCAAGCGCGGCGGCGGCGGCGAGCAGGGCCGTCATTGCCAGCGCCCGGCCGGCCGATGACGCGGTGGGGACCGCCAGCAGCGGCAGAAACGCGGCGGTCATGACCGCCAAGCCGATCGGAAGGCTACGCGTTGGGCCCCAGCGGTTCCGAAACCATGACGTGATCCGGAATTGTCCGGCGACGGCGATCACCCCGGTGACGACGAACACCGCGGCGACGAGCACCGTCGCTGCTCCCGTCCCCGTGGTGAGGGCAGCAGCGTGCAGCGGAAGCGCGAGATAGACCTGGAACGACAGGACGTACGATCCGATCATCGCGGCCGCGAACAGCACGAAACGACGGTTGGCGAGGACTGTTCGCCAGTCGGTGAGGATCGAGCCCGGACGCGACTGCGGTGAGCGGGTGGTGTGGTCGCGGGGCAGCGCCAGAATCTGCACGATCGTCAGTAGGGCGAACACGCCGGCCGCGACCACCGAGGTGAGCCGGAAGTCGACGGCCATCACGGCGACGCCGACCAGCGGACCGATGAGAATCCCTGCCTGATAGAAGATGTTGAAGACCGCGAATGCCTCGATCCGGCGTTCGCCGGAATCGGATGCGAGATAGGCGCGCACCGCGGGGTTGAACAACGCGCCGGCGAATCCGGTCGCCGCGGAGGCGACGATGAGTGCTGGCAGCGAATCGACCGCGGCGAGCAACGCGAACCCGACGGTACGCAGCAGGCAGCCTGCCACGATCAGCGGTTTGTAGCCGAGCCGGTCGGCGAGGGTGCCGCCGATCAGGAACATTCCCTGCTGTGCGAAGTTGCGCACCCCCAGGACGAGCCCGACCACCCAGCCGGCGAGTGCCAGCGTTCCCGACAGATACCCGGCCAGATAGGGCATGAGCATGTAGAAGCCGAGGTTGATGGTGAACTGTGTGCAGCGCCGGCCGATCCTTCATTCCGCCGGGATTGAATCCTTCGAGCTTCGCCCAAAAGCTGCGGTCCGCATCGGCGAACGGCTCGCCGATACGCATGACGGGAGTGTTGCCCACCAGCGATGCCGGGAGGGTGGTGGATAGTTGTGGGCCGATCCGATTCGACAGGCTCAATGACCTGGGCACTCGGGGTCCTTTCCGATCGCTGTGTCAGAGATGGGCTGCGGCGCGGACCCGGTGATCACGAGACCGCGCCTCCAGGCGGATTTGCCTGGTCACGCTCGACTATGCGATCGGATGTCGGCACGCGATGTGCAGGTCCGGTCAAGATTTGCTCAAGATCAGGGGCGGGTCTCGCCCGCGTGATCGCGCCGCGCAACCATGGTGGGCATGGACGCGATAGTTGCCGGCGACACCGCTGCGCACGAGGCCGCCCGGCCATCCCTAGGAGTGCGGGCGATGGTGGTTGAGGACGAACCCGATCTTGCCGACGTGATCAGCGATTACCTCCAGCGCCGCGGATTCGACGTTGAGATCAGCCGTGATGGCGCGGCCGCCGTTGCTGCGGCCCGGGTTCAGGCCCCCGATGTTGTCGTGCTCGACCTGGGGCTGCCATCGGTGGACGGAGTCGAGGTGTGCCGACGACTCCGCACCTTTTCCGATGCGTATGTAGTCATGGTCACCGCCCGCGCCGACGAGGTCGACACCCTCGTCGGACTGTCGGCCGGCGCCGACGACTACCTGACCAAACCGTTCAGCCCACGAGAGCTGATCGCCCGCATCGAGGCGATGCTGCGCCGCCCCCGTCGCGTGGTGGCCGAGCCTGAGCAGACACCGCTGTCTGCGGAGCGGCGGATCGGCGGCCTGCTCGTCGACCCGGCTGGCCGGGAAGTGCATGTCGACGGACACCCGATTATGTTGACCCGCACCGAGTTCGACGTACTCGAGCTGCTGTCGCGGCGGCCCGGCATGGTGTTCAGCCGCAATCAGCTTCTCGGTGAATTGTGGGGACCAGCGTGGGTCGGAGATCCGCATGTGGTGGACGTGCATGTCGGCAGTCTGCGGCGCAAACTCGGAGACAGCGCCACCGAGGGCCGGTTCATCCGCACGGTCCGAGGAGTTGGTTACCGCATGGGCACAGGCCAGGATCGACGATGAATCGGCGCCACAATCCACCGATACCGGCCGCTCGTCCGGGATCGGGATTCGGGACGCGCCTGCTGATCGCCCAGACCATCGTGATCCTCGGCGGAGCAGCCGGCGCCGCCGGTGTCGCGCTGCTGGTCGCGCCGCAGCTGTTCCACACCCATGTGCAGCATGCCGGCCTTGATCCGGCGTCCCCGGAGGCCGGGCACGTCGAGGAGGCCTTCACCTCCTCGATCATCGTCGCGTTCTCCGTAGCGCTGCTGAGCTCAGTCCTGCTGGCACTGGCAGTCAGCATCGTGTTGGCCCGGCGGGTACAGCGTTCGATCGCCGCAGTAGTCACTTCGACCGCACACATCGCCGACGGCAATTACGAGGTGCGGGTACCAGCAAGTCGCCTCGGCCGCGAGTTCGCCAGCCTGACCGGCAGCGTGAACGACCTCGCCGAACGCCTCGACACGGTCGAGGAAATCCGCAGGCACATGCTGTCGGACCTCGCGCACGAGCTGCGCACGCCCATCACGACGATCAACGCCCACATCGACGCCGTTGAGGATGGCATTCGTACTCCCGGAGTGCACACCTACACAGTTATCCGTTCCGCGACCGGCCGGCTGCACCGCCTTGCCACCGACCTGGATTCGGTGTCTCGGGCCGGCGAACGACAGTTGCACATCGAACCCCAGCCGGTGAGTGTTGCTGCGCTGGCGGCATCGGCGATCCGTGAAGCGCAACCCGGCTACGACGAGTCCGGCATCGTGCTCACCGCCGGGCCAGCTGCCACCGACATTGTCGACGCCGATCCCGCGCGTATCGGGCAAACTCTGGCGAATCTGCTCGGCAACGCACGCCGCCACACCCCTGCTGGGGGAACCGTGACAGTCTCCAGCCGGCGCCGTGACCGGCATTGGGTGGATATCACCGTCGAGGACACCGGCGATGGCATCGCCGCCGACCACCTCCCGCACATATTCGACAGGTTCTACCGCACCGACACATCGCGCAACCGCGACACCGGCGGCAGCGGGATCGGGTTGACGATCGCGCGGGCCCTGGCCGAGGCGCACCGAGGCACATTGTCCGCCACCAGTCCCGGACTCGGCCGAGGGTCCCGATTCACCCTCACCCTTCCGCTGTCTCGATCCGTGCCAGCCCGCCGTCGCGCAGACCGACTAAGCGCCGGCCGCAAACACAGCGTTGGTCATGAGCCTGCACACAAAGTCGACTGACCGCGTGCCCACGCGCGTCAGTGGTGATGGTGCTCGTCGTGCCCTTCGGGGCCGGATGACCGGTGGTGGCCGGAGTGCTCCGCCTCTGGTGAACCGCCCATCATCGCGAGCATCGAGCGGCCGCCGGTGCGGACAAAGCGCACCACCAGTACCGCCGCGAGCGTCAGGAACGCGATATTGAGCCAGGTGGTGTAGTTCCACGAGACACCGGAGTCCATCACCATCGCGTTGCGATGATGCGGGATGAGACTTGTTGTGCCGAAGATGATTTCGACCGCATAGCCGGCCAGCACCATCGACAGGTAAAACGTGCCCAGCAAGACAGCGGCCATCTTCGGCCCGTAATACTTCCGGTAGATATTCAGAATCGGCAGAATGAGCAAGTCGGCGTAGAGGAACGCGATGACGCCGCCGAAGCTGATGCCGCCGTTCCACAGCACCGCCGCGAGCGGCACATTGCCGATCGAGCACACGAACGATGCGATGGCGACCAGTGGTCCGATGATCGGTCCCCAGAGGGCCGCAAGCAGCGGGTGGTCGGTCAAGAAGAAGTTCTGCCAGAACGATTCGGGAACCCATGCGCCGATCGCGCCGGCGATCAGCAAACCGATGACGAGATCGCGCGCGATCGCCGCCCATTCCATGACGAACACATGCGCGACCGCGGTGACGCCCTTCCGGGAGGCGAGCCGCCGAAGAAACGAGCCATCACCGGACACGCTCATATCCATCGCCGCATGCCCCTCCATCGACCCCGCCAGCCCACGGTCGGCCTGGGCGCGGGCGGCGTCGACGAGCTTCGAGCGAACAAACAGCCGGAACAGCACAGCCAGGATGACGATCATGATCGGCCCGCCGACAAACTCCGCGGCCGTGAACTGCCAGCCCAGCAGCAGCGCCAGGATCACGCCGAGTTCGACGACCAGGTTCGTCGATCCGATCTCGAACGCCATCGCCGCCGTGAAATTCGCCCCCTTGCGAAACAGGGCGCGGGCCAAAGCGACAGCCGCGTAGGAACATGACGATGAGGCGGCGCCGAGCACGCTCGACAGTGCGAGGGTACGGGGCCGGTCGTCGCCCATCAGCCGGACGATCGTCGACTTGCGAATCACCGCCTGCACGACCGCGGACAGGAAGAAGCCGAGGATCAACGCCCACAAAATCTCCCAGGTCATCGACCCGGCCAACGACAATGCATGTCCGATCGCGCTCACAGTCTCTCCTCGGTCCACGGCAACCCGCCCGCCACTGCACTTCACTCACCGGCCTGCGGACGAACCACAACCCTTCCCTTGTATACCCCCAAGGGGTATGTCGATCAAGGGGTCTGGCTCTGTCGGGTCGGATTCGCTGCGACCGGCGACGCAAACGAGCGCCGCGTGAGCCGGAATGCTGTTGGAAACAGTCTCGGACAGCTAGCCTCCGCTGCCGCAGAGGGGTAGCCCGCTTGCCGCAAGGGCGATGGCAAGGATTGGGCCGGCTGCCGCTGCAGCAGTGCAGGCGGTGAGGATTGTGGCGGCGCGCACTCGGTGGCGGCGGCTCGGGGGCTGATGTAGTCGGTGGATGCGGGCGGCCGTGCCGATCGTGGTGGCGCCGAGAGCGCCGGCCGGGACGCTGGTTCCGGAGATCAGGCTCAGTAGGGCAGAGAGTACGGCGGTGTTGCCGTGGTCTGCAGCCGCGGCGTCGTCGGCGCTCATTTCCAGTAGGCGGGCGATCTCGGCAGCTGCGCGGGGGAATAGGGGAATCCGTGGCAGTGCGGTGGCCAGCGCGCGGGTGGTGGTCACGATGAGGTGATGGTGTCGGCGAAGGTGGGCGCGTTCGTGCGCAAGGACCGCCGCCAGCTGCTGCTCGCTGAGGACTTGCAGGGCGGCGGTGGTGACGACGATCGCATGGGGCCTTCCGGTGACGCAATACACCAGCCGCTCGGGAGCATCGAAGATTGCGGCGTCGATGCCGTCTACGCGCTGACCGGCCAGGTGTACATGTTGGGCATGCGTGGCGGTCCGCGATCGTGACCGGAGCAGGGTTCGGGCCAGTCTGGTCACCACGACAGCTGCCAGGGCTGCCGCTAGAGCTGCCGCCACGGCGATCCCGACAATGGCGATCCTCGCTGGCGGCCAGCCGTTGCCGAGCGCGACCCGGCGAAGCACAGTAAAACAGGCACTCATGAGTCGGGTGTGGCGCCCACCGCGCAGGCTGTCGATCAGGAATCCGAGCGCGGTGACCCACGCGAGCGGAACACTGGCGGCAGTGGCCAGCCAGGCAGCGACGGCCGGGCCAGGCGCCGCCGTGTTGGCAGTGGCCCGAGTGAGCAGATTCGGGGCGATGGCCAGCACGGCGAGGCTATAAAGCAGCAGGCAGACGGCAACGCTCACGTGCTGTCCCGGTCCGCGGTTAGATCCTGAATGAGGTCGTGCAGGTGGCGCGATTGCTGGTCGCTGATCGACTCGACAAAATGGGCAAGGACCAGACCGGAGTCGCCGCCGGCGCACATCGCATCGCGCATAAGTTGGGCGCTGTATTCGGCCCGGGTCATTGTCGGTGCGAAGTACAGCAGCTTGCCGCGGCGCTCTTTGGTCAGCCACCCCTTGCGATGCAAATTGTCCATCGTCGACAGCACAGTGGTGTAGGCGATATCACGATCGCGGCTGAGGCTCTCGTATACCTGTCGCACCGTGGTGACCTCGCCGCCGGCGTCCCAGATCACCGCGATCACGGCAGATTCCAGTTCCCCGAACTTGTGCACCGGCATCCTCCTGGGCTGATCGGATGATATCGGCACAACACTACTATCTCGGTACCGAGCACGGAGATGACTCGTAGTGCGCGGATCTTCGGCTTGGGTTGCGTTGGACGCCATACGTGACGGCGCGCACACCGGCGAAGTTAGGCGGGGGCGAGGGCGGCGAAGACCGTGGACGTCAGGATTGCGGCGTGGCGCGCCGATCGCTGAGCCGGTCTACTTCCGCGCGCAGCTGCGCGATCTGCCGCGCGGCATCGAGCTCGGCGTCGGCGGGCTTATCGGGTGCGTCGTGCCTAGCGGACATGCGCATCATCATCCACATCATCAGGCCCATTCCGGCCGGGCATGCCAGCACCGCCATCGTAAGAAACACCTGTTGCATCTGCCTGTCCTCCTTCGCGATCGGGCATCCGTACCCGGATGCGTGTCTGCCAACCACTGTATCTACTATCTTCGTACGGAAACAGGAAATGGTTGTCGTGCAGCTGCTGCCCGTTGGAGAAGTCTTATGAAAGTGCCTCGTGTCGTGGCCGTTGGCGCGGTGACGCTGAGTGTGTTGGTGCTGGCGGGCTGCGGTGTGGGCCGCGACGCGGTGGCCCAGGACGGCAAGTTTGAATTTGTTTCGCCGGGCGGCAAGCTGGAGATCTTCTACGATCCGCCGGGTGCGCGCGGCGTGATCGGCGATCTGAAGGGGCCCGCGCTGATCGGTGACCGATCAGTTCGCGTGACCGACTATCCGGGCAAGATCATGGTGATCAACGTGTGGGGTTCTTGGTGTGCCCCGTGCCGGACCGAAACCCCGGGACTGCAGCGACTTTTTGCGCAGGTACAGCCGCTGGGGGTGCAGTTCCTCGGGGTCGATGTCCGGGACAGCCGCCAGGAAGCCCAGGATTTCGTCATCGACCAGCATGTGACCTATCCGTCCATCTTCGATCCGTCCATGGCCAGCCTGGCCGCTCTGGGCGGGCACTATCCGACCAGTGTGGTTCCGACCACGCTGGTGCTCGATCGGCATCATCGCGTGGCCGCGGTTTTCCTGCGCGCGGTATCGGCCGGGGACATCGAGCCTGTGTTGCAGCGATTGGCCCGCGAACAGTGAGCGTCGATGCTGCAGGAGTCGGGGCCGCGTTCCAACAGGCGGCCGCATCGGGGCCGCTGATGCTCGGGTTGGGTGCCGCGGCGCTGGCGGGAACGGTGTCGTTCGCCTCGCCGTGCTGTGTGCCGCTGGTTCCCGGATACCTGTCCTATCTCGCCGGCCTCAGCGGCGACGACGCGGATCAGGGCGCTGGTCGCCGGGTGCGGGCCGCGGGGGCGGCGCTGCTATTCGTCGGCGGGTTCACCGCAGTGTTCGTCGCGGGAACCGCATCGGTGTTCGGGCTGATCGGCGCGCTTGCGGTCAACCAGGACCTGCTGCAGCGGCTGGGTGGGGTCGTCACCATCGCGATGGGGCTGACGTTCGTCGGGTTGGTGCCGGTGCTACAGCGTGATACCAGATTCTCCCCGCGCCGGGTGACCGGACTGGTCGGTGCGCCGCTGCTGGGAGCCACTTTCGGGCTGGGCTGGACACCGTGCCTGGGCCCGACCCTGGCCGGAGTGCTGTCCGTGGCAGCGGGCACCCGAGGCGTCACCGCCGGCCGCGGGGTGATGCTCATTCTCGCCTACTGCCTGGGGTTGGGGCTGCCGTTCATCGTGCTTGCCTACGGATCGGTAACCGCCACCGGCAGCTTGGCCTGGCTGCGCCGCCACACCCGGCACATCCAGATCGTCGGCGGTCTGGCGTTGATCGCGGTCGGAATCGCCCTGGTCACCGGCCAGTGGGCGATCTTCATCGACTGGCTGCGCGCCGAGTTCGTCACCAACACCGTCTTGCCGATCTGACCCATGTCCACGTCCACGAATGGAGAACCACCATGCCCGACAACAAATCCCGGCGACAGCCCTCGCGTGGCTCGAAGCCGCTGACCCTATCGGGAGGTCGCGGTCCCGGGCTGCTGGGCTGGGCTGCTGCGACCGTCGTCGTGGTCGCGGTGGTGGCCGCGATCGCGGTCGGCATCGCGGCGGCGCACAAGCATCATTCGTCTGCTGGACTCGACCAGCCGCCGATCGCCACGGCCCACGGCCGGGTCACGCTGCCGCCATGGCCGGTCCCGGACAATGCCGCCGCCGCGATCAGCGCCGCCGGGTTGTCGACTATCACGATGGAGGGCGAGGCCGAGCACATCCACGCCCACCTCGACATCATCGTCGACGGCCAGCCCGTCACAGTCCCGGCGAACATAGGTATAGACACGCAGGCTGGAGCGATGAGCCCGCTGCACACCCACGACAGCTCCGGGGTGCTGCATATCGAATCACCGATCCGGCGGCCCTACAACCTCGCCGAGCTGTTCACCGAGTGGGATGTGAGTTTATCCGCCGACAACATCGGTGGCCTACACGCTGCGGCCGGCAAGACCCTGAGCGTGTATGTCAACGGCCAACTGCGCCAAGGTGATCCAGCCACCATCACCTTCGCCGATCACGATGAGGTGGCGCTGATTTACGGCGGCGCCGATCACCCGGTCCCCGCTCCGACACGTTACGACTTCCCGGCCGGGCTCTGACCGGGGCACGATCGCGGGTGACTTTTCGAGTTGAGTGCCCCGATGGTGTTGGGCCCACGCGCGGCGCTGAGCCGATTGGCGACGGTGGGCTCGGCACCACCACCGTGCGGTGGGCGCTGTGTGCCTCCTCCGCGGCACTGATCATCGCCATACTGACGCTCGCGAGCATCTTGATCGCTTCCGGGGCGGCCGAAGCCCACCCGACGCTGCTGTTCACCGACCCAGCTGGTGACAGCGCCGTCGCGCAATCGCCACCGATGCTCGACCTGGAGTTCAACGAACCGGTCACCATCGGCGCCCGCGCGGTAGCACTGTTCGACGCGTCCGGCCGGGAACTGCCTATTGCGGCCGTGAACACCGAACACGATGGCCGCATCGTCACCGCACGCCCGGGACAGTCGCTGGCACCGGGCAGCTACCGCGTGCGGTGGCGTGCGACCGGAGCTGACGGCGACCTGGTCGAATCCGAATTCCGGTTCGCTGTCGGCGTATCGGCGACCGCGCTGCCCGCCACCACGACGACCAATGACGGCCCGCGCTGGTCGACAGCGGGGTGGCGGGCGTTGCTGTTCGCCGGGTTCGCCCTGGCTTTCGGCGGTGTCATCACCCGCCGGTCTACCGCGACCGCGCGGGCCGCACGCTCGGATCTGCCCGAGCTGCGCTCATGGGTCCCAGCGGGTCTCGGGCTGGCACTGGCGGGGGCCATCGGGCTGGCGGTCACCCTGGTTGCCGACGCAGGGGCCCTAACCGCGCTCGATTCCGGCACCGCCGGACTGGTGCTGGTCACCGAGATCGCGGGGCTAGCGGCCGCGCTGGCGGTCTCGATGTCGCGGTACTGGCGGTGGACGGTGCTGCCGCTGCTGGCGGTGGCCGTCGCCGAAGGGATCCGATCGCATGCCGCGGCAGCTGCCGGCGGCTGGGGCGCGGTGCTGACCACGGTCCATCTGCTGGCCGCCGCGGCCTGGGCCGGTGGTCTGGTGCATACCCTGCAGGCGCTGCGGGCCTGGCGGCACGTGCGGGCGGCACGGTGGTGGGTGCTGCGCGGGTATGTCCGGGTCGCGGCCGGGTCGGTACTCCTGCTCGCCGGCACCGGCGTGGTGAGCGGGCTGTGGCTGGTTTCGTTGTCCCAGCTGGCCGGGACCGGCTACGGGCGGATACTGCTGATCAAACTGGCGATGGTGCTGGTCGCCACCGTCGTGGCGGCGGTCGCCCGCCGCCTCCGCCAGCGTCGCGCCGCGTCGCGCCTCATCGCTGCAGCGGGCGTGGAGGCCGGCCTACTGCTCGTGGTGCTCGTGGTCGCCGCAGTACTTGTGTCCACACCGCCGGGCTCCACCAGCACCCCGACCGCGGGCGCGCCACCGCTGACCGGACCGGTCCTACCGCTGGGCACACTGGCCGGTCAGATCGGCGTCAGCGTGACCGCTGATGCCCATCACATCGTGATCCGGCTCGCCACACCGCGCCGCGGCGACTACTACACGCCCGAACAAGCTCAGCGCTACAGCCTGACCGCGGCGATCGATACACCACGGCACGCAATCCCGCTACACCGCTGCGGAAACGGGTGCTACACCGCAGCGGCACTCTGGCGCCAGCCGATCACCGTACTGACCCTGCGCGCCGCCGCCGCCGGCTGGCGCGGCGGCACCGTGAGCCTTCCGATTACCTGGCCCGTGCCACCGGCAAGCCGTCAGCTCGCTGCTGCGGTTGCGGCTACTCGCGCCGCCGGTCCGCTGACCGTCTACGAATCGGTCACCAGCGACACCACCACTGGCACCGGCACGCCTGCTCGCCTCACTCTGGATCCGGCGTTCTTCATCGCACAGGAGCCATACGCAGACGGCACCGCGCCGCAAGTAGTGCGCGTCTCCACCGATCCGGCCCCTGTCCGACTTGCACTCGGCTATCCGGCGGCCGCCACGACCGTGCTGCTCACACTCGACGGCCAGGGCCGCATCAGCAGCGAAACCCTCACCGATACAACACATCTAATATCCCGACACTTCGTATACGACGCATACGAGCGCTAGAGAACGTCCCCGGTGTCCCAGGGACCGAAACCCCGCCGGCAGGCCCCGACACGTCTCGGACGTGTCGGGAACGATCGTCCACCGGATGGTGCGCGCCATAGTGGATGTGGGCGATCGCCGGATTCGTGGTCATGATGTGTGAATCTCGGGTCGTTTGTGCCTACGCTGGGATCATGACTGGGCTTCCAGCATCGTTACGGGCCGCGGACTGCGATCGGGAACGTGTCGCGCGGCAGCTGCAATCGGAAGTCGGTACCGGTCGGCTCAGCCTGGACGAGTACTCCGAGCGGGTTGGGCGGGCGTTCGCCGCGCGCACACTTGGCGAGCTGGCTGTTCTTACCGATGATTTGCCGGTCCCTGATGCCGCTGGATCGTCGGCTGCGCATCGATCGCGGTGGCGCCCACCGATCGTGGCGGCCGCCGCGGCCGCACTAGTGCTGATCGGTGGCGGCATCGCGGCCGCAACCGAATTGCCGGCGCACGTGCCTGCATCCATGTCGATGATATCGGGCTGCCGGTAAGGTCGGCTCTACGTTATGCCACGTCGCGCGGTGATCAACTAGGAGCCGCCGCTGTCTGCGCCGTTCTCGGCGTCGCTTTGGTCGGAATGTGAGGCCTGGGGCGGCGGCAGTCGGCGGACGAGGGCTACCGCCCCAGGATCTGTCACATGGGACCACAGGGGCCCATCGCTTTGCACAGCCAGTCGCAAATCATCTGGAGCGGGTTCATTGGTCTTCCTTTCTGTTATCGGTTGTCTGTTATCGGTCGGATTGCGGGCGCCCGGTAGCGCTGATCACCTCAATACTACCGGGCGTCGTACTTGGTTTCGCTGTGAGAATTGGTGCCTGTGCGGGCCGGGCGCAGGGTGAGCGCGGCGAGTGCGATGGCGCCACAGGTGATGTAGGTGTCGGCGAGATTGAAAGTGGGCCACCAACCGGTGTGCAGGTAGTCGGTGACCACGCCGTCGCCGGCGCGGTCGGCGAAGTTGGCGATCGCTCCGGCGAGCATGGCCGCCAGCGGCGGCCATGCCAATGAGCACTCGGGCGCGGTAGCCCGCCAGGTGAGCACGGTCATGCCGGCGATGATCGTCCCGATACCGGCGAGCAGAACGACGGTAGGCAGGGTGTGGCCGAAGCCGAAAGCGATGCCAGGGTTGTGGGCCAGTCGCAGCCCGATGGCCGGCAGCTCAATGGTGTGGTCGGTGGTCAGACGGCGCTCGGCCCAGGCTTTCAGGCCCAGGTCCAGTGCGGCCAGGATCACGACGGCGATGACCGCGGTGACTCGGCGGCGCGCCGCCGGGGCGCGGTCAACGCCCCTCACGCCGCAGTCTCTGCGGTCGTAGCGTGCAGTGGCGGCGTCGGTCGCCCGGCTGCGGGAGGCAGCGGATGGGCCCGGCCTGCGCGAACACCGTTGGCGATGACGACGATCTCGGCGAGTTCGTGGGCGGCGACGACGGCGGCGAGGCCGAGGATGCCGAGCAGGGCCAGCGGGATGAGGGTCGTGATCAGTGCCAGGGATAGGGCGACGTTCTGCAGCATGATCGTGCGGGCGCGGCGGCCGTGTTCGAGAGCGTGCGGCAGGGTGCGTAGGTCGTCGCCCATGAGGGCGATGTCGGCGGTTTCGATCGCCACGTCCGATCCCATGGCGCCCATGGCGATTCCGAGGTCGGCGGTGGCCAGGGCGGGCGCGTCGTTGACGCCGTCGCCGACCATAGCGGTGACCCTGTGTGTGCGTAGCTCGCTGATGATGCGGGCCTTGTCCTCGGGGCGCAGGTCGGCGTGCACGCTGTCGATGCCGGCGATCTGGGCGAGTGCGGTGGCGGTGGCGGTGTTGTCGCCGGTGAGCATCGCCACCGTGGTGCCGCTGTCGTGCAGGCGGTCGATCACTTCGCGCGATTCCGGCCGGAGTTCGTCGCGGACGGCGACCGCGCCGATGAGCTGCCCGTCGTGTTCGACGAGGACGGCGGTGGCGCCACCGGCTTGCATCGCGGTGACCGGCTCGTGGAGGGGTCCGGCCTCGATCCAGCCGGGCCGGCCGAGCCGTGCCGGGCGGCCGTCGATGAGGCCGGTCAGTCCGGCACCCGGAACGGCTTGCACCCCGGTGGCGGTGGTCGTCCGGTCGCCGTGGGCGGCCAGGATCGCCTGTGCCAGCGGGTGTTCGCTGTGTGCTTCCAGGGCGGCGGCCACCGCGACTACCCGGGCCCGCCCCGCGATGCGGCCGTCCGGGCTGGTGGTGGTGGCGATATCGACGACGGTGGGCCGGTTGGCCGTCAGGGTGCCGGTCTTGTCGAGGGCGACGGTGCGGACCCGGCCGAGGGCTTCGAGGGCGGCGCCGCCCTTGATCAGTACTCCGATCCTGCTGGCGGCGCCGATCGCCGCGACCACGGTGACCGGTACGGAGATTGCCAGCGCACATGGGGAGGCCGCAACCAGCACGACCAGGGCACGTTCAATCCAGGTGGCGGGGTCCCCGAGCAGGGAGCCCAGGACCGCGATCGCGGCGGCGGCGATCATGATCGCCGGCACCAAGGGTGAGGCGATCCGGTCGGCGAGGCGTTGCGCGTTGCCTTTGCCGGACTGTTCGGCCTCGACGATCTGCACGATCTTGGCCAGGGAGTTGTCGGCCGCGGTCGTGGTGACCTCCACGGTCAGGGCGCCGGTGCCGTTGATTGACCCCGCAAACACCTCATCGCCGGGTCCGGCTTCGACCGGCACCGATTCACCGGTGATCGCCGACACGTCCACTGCGGTGCGGCCGTGGGTGATGATGCCGTCGGTGGCGATGCGTTCTCCGGGTTTGACCCGCATCAGATCCCCGATCACCAGCTCGGCCGGGGCCACGGTGACCGGGCTGCCGGCGCGGAGCACGGTGGCGGTGTCGGGGACCAGGGACAGCAGCGCCCGCAGGCCGCGGCGGGTGCGGCAGAGGGCGTACTCCTCGAGGCCTTCGCTGATGGAGAACAGCACCGCAAGCATCGCCGCTTCGCCGACCTCTCCGAGGATCACCGCACCGACCGCGGCGATGGTCATCAACGTTCCGACGCCGATCTTGCCCCTCACCAGCCGTTGCAGGGTGGACGGAACGAACGTGAACGCCCCGATCAGCAGCGCCACCCACTGCAACACCACGGCCAGCGGGTGCGGACCGCCGGACCAGCCGACGCTGTACCCGGCAAGCACGAATACCGCGGCCGCGGCGGCAGCCTGCAGCTCCCGCACCTGCCACCAATGCTCGGGTGCCTGCTCGTCCTCGCCGGCGGGTTCGTCGTGCCCGCACCCGCACGCATCGCTCATTCGCGCACCTCCGCCGGCGTCTCAGAGGTCACCGCACCCTCGGTTCCGGCGGCGCCGGGCATGTCGCCGCAGCTGCTGCCGGTGCCGTAGTTCGGGCACAACGCGACCGCGTTCCCGGTCGCCGCGAGCAACGTTTCCGCCGCGGCGAGCAGATCCATCAATTCCGGCCGGGCCAGGCTGTAGAACACCTGCCGGCCCTGCGGGCGGCCGGTGACCAGCCCGCACTCGCGCAGGCACGCCATGTGCGCTGACACCGTCGACTGCGCCAACCCCAGCTCGGCCATCAAATCCGCCACCCGCGCCTCGCCGCCGCGCGCCAGCCGCGTCGCGATCGCCAACCGAGTGGGATCGGACAGGCTGTGGAACAACGCCACCGCGGAATCAAGGTCCGCCGCCGCCCTCGCCCCAGTATTCATCGCCATACGGCGATGATACCGGGATTCTGGGGTGTAATCGAGGAATCGCAATCTTCCCGGTCGGTGAGGGCGGCGGGCCAGGGCTGGGAGAGCTGTGATACCACCGATGCCGGAGATCGAGCCCCTGTTCTGCGCAGCGGTCTGTGGGCGTTGCGGTGCGTCAGGCCCCGCGGCCGGGTGCTCGAGATCGGGGGCGGCGGCGCGATGGCCGCGCAACTGCTCGCGGTGAGCGGCTCGGCCGATCCGGTACAGGTCGCGGTCACCGATTTCGACCCGGCGGTGGTCGAGGCCCATACGATGTCGGCTGCAGGGTTTTGGCGACCGGGCGGACGCCGAGGTCGCCGACGGCACCGCGTTGCGGTATCCCGACGGCGCCCCGCACCGATTCACCAGCCGAGGTCAGCGGGGCCTGGGTGCACTATCGGCGGCGCACTCGGGGAACGATTCCGGTTCGTGGTGGGTGGTCTAGCGGACCTGATCGCCGGGGGTTGATTGGGTGAGCCCGTTCGCGTGCGCGCGCCGCCACGCCTCGGCGAGGTTGGCGGCTCGGGTGCGTTCGCAGACCTCCCCGAGATAGACACTGTCGGTTTCGCGGCCTTCCTTTGCGCTTTGCCATCGCAGCTCGGCGTAGATGCGCCGGTAGCGAGGCTGCAGCGCGATCCGGCCGAGCGCACCGCCCGCGCCGGCGACGGTGATAATCCGGCGTTCGCGGCCGCCGGCAGCGTGGTCCTGATCGATGGTGTGCGCTGGCTTGGTCGACCCGGGCGGTGTCTTCCATTGCTCGTCGCGAACTTCGGCGGGGTTGCGTTTGGTGCCCATCGGCGCGCTCGCGGTAGCGGGTCCGGTCCTTGGCTTTAGACCATGCTCAAATGCCGCACCGGGCCGGCGGTACCGAACAGGGCGGCCCGCTGCGACTCGGCGAGCAAGGTGATGTCGTCGAGTTCGCCCGGTGGATAGCCGGCGACAACAAGCCGGTCGATGATGTCGGCGACCAGGTGCGGCTGCTCGGCGTCGACACCGGGGCGGTGCCCATGGACCCGGCCGGTCTCGTTGAGGAACCGGAACATCGCCCGGTACTGATAGTCCGACAGCACCCCGCGCTGCCGGGCCCGCACCACCAGGGAGGATTCGCTGACCCCCCAGGTCATCCGGAGCTCGTCGAGCTCGTGCACGGTGCGCACCGACACCCGGTCCAACGCGGGCCCGATGTCATCGACCGGGGCGAGGAACTCGGCGGCGAACGCTGTCGCCCGGCGCTCTACCTCCGCGGGACTGACCAGGGTCATCGCGTCCATCACCAGATGCCCCAGTTCGTGCGCGAGGGTCATCCGCATCCGATCCGCCGGCAGGGCCGCGTTGACGTACACCACATGCGGGTGCTGTTCGGAGCCGCGGAGGGTGACGGCGTCGACTTCCGGGTCGGCGAAGTCCTCGGCCACGACGAAAACCCCTGCGGCTTCTAGGAGTTCGGTGATCGACCGGATGGGGCCGGCGATGCGCCAGAGCCGACGCAGCACCTGGGCGACGGTGATCTCCCCGTCCTCGGCGGCGTAATCGGACGGGTCGAGCTGCGGTAGCGGCAGGGCGGGATCGATGTCGGTGTACTGGGCGAGGCGACCGACGCGCAGGGCGACCAGATTCGCCCGCGCCCACACCCGATCGCGTTTCCACTCGGCGGCGCTGGCGTTGGCGCGGAAATGGGCGCCTTCGGCCGGGGACCGGGTGAACGGCACACACAACAACTCCGGCGGGCACGACAGGGCCCGCGCGTAATCGGTAAGAGCCTTGCCCGCCAACGGGATCCGGCCTGCCTCCACCCGACTCACGTGCGAGGAATGCACCCCGGCCTCGCTCGCGAGACGCTTTTTCGACCAGCCGCACGAGAGCCGAGTCAGCTGCACCATCACGCTGTTGGCCTCGGCATACGGGTTCGGTGCCGTCACAGATCGCCTCCACATCCGTTCCCGGTGCTCTCGGGTGTCGACCCTATCGCGCGCCGACGGCAAAGCCGCCCAGAAACACCGTGTGATCTGCGTCTTCCTCACTCAGCGCACCGCAGACGCCTGCTACTGGTGGGGCTGAAGTGACAAAAGCGCAGCGTACACGCCGATTCACACAAACACCGATTGCGCCGCGCTGCGGCGTGTCCCACAGTCAAAACCATACCACGGTATGCACGATTTTCAGCAGATATTCGAACGCGAATGGAGGACGGTCTGATGGGCATCGAGATGGACGAGCCTGCGCCGCTTGATCACCGGTTGCCGCGCAGGGAAGTGCGCCGGCTGCTGGGGCAGATGACGATCGGGGTGGGCGCGATCCTGTTGGCGGCGGTCGACGACTGGAACCTGCTCGCGGAACGCAACGGCGCGCATTTGCGGACGGTGCTGCAGGTGCTCGGGCGCGGCTCGTATGTGGCGGCGGTGACGGCCGCCGGGACCGAGGTGTGGCTGAGCACCCCCCGCAGGCATCCGCCGGGGCACATGGTGTGCAAGCAGCAGACGGCGTGGCCGGCCGTCGCGAGCCGAAGCAAGACCTACCTGGAGATTCACCACAACCAGGCCCAGCCGACCAACGATCGCCGGCAGGCGTTCTGCACCCAGGACTCGGGCACCCTCGGCCTGGTGGGCAACCCGACGCACTGCGAGCTGACCTGGGAATACGATCTGCGGACCGACAAGTATGTCAAGCACATCTGGGTGAGCGCGCCCGGCGTGGACTGGGAGCGATTCGAAGTGCCGATGGCCGCGGTGCAGGCCCAGTACGCGACGTGGCGCAAACGCAACATGCCCTGGCTGACAGGCGATCTGGTAATCGATCCGGCGGTGGCGACCGGGCTTCCGGCACGCGACGGCCAGCAGTTGCGACCCGGTATCGGCGTGCGGCCGCGCCGCGACGAGACGGGGGCCGCCGAGTGAGGGCGGTGCCGGTCACCGTGCACGGGCGGTCATCGTGGACGGTCAGCGACAGCAGCGGTCTGCCGGTCACCGAGATCGAGCAGTTCCTGCACTGGCAGCGCGCGATCGGCCGCTCCTCGAACACGGTCCGCTCCTACGCGCGGCACCTGAGCCTGTTCTACCGATGGCTAATCGCCCGCCACATCACCTGGGACGCAGTGACCTTCGACGAGCTGTGCGACTTCGTCGGCGCCTTGTCGGCGGGGCTGCCGCCGCTGGTGCCCCGCGATGGCGGCGGCCGCGCCGCGGCGACGGTGAAGGCCGTGAACGCCGCCGTCCGCGAGTTCTACGAGTTCCACCGCGTCGAGGGCCGCGGCCCAGCCGACCTCGTGCTGACCCGCAACCCGACCAGGCTGCCCCGCCGCTCGCACAGCTTCCTCGCACACATCGAAACCCGACGGCCCTCGGACGTGCCACGGCTGGCCCGGGCCGGGCGACCGGCCGCCGAAACAGTGCAGGTGATCGACTTCGATGCCGCGTTCGGTCGGCTGGTTGCGGCCGCGTCGACCGACCGCGACCGGCTGCTGCTCTCGGCGATGTACGACCTAGGCTTGCGGATCGGCCAAGCCCTGGGATTGCGGCACAGTGATCTGGACCCGATGCGCCGCCGAGTGCGGATCGTCCGCCGCGACGACAACATCAACGGGGCCCTGTCGAAACAACGGGCCCAGTTCACCGTCGACGCGCCCCGCCGCTTCTTCGACCTGTACGCCAGCTACCTTCTCGGCGAGATCGCCGACCTCGACAGCGATTACGTGTTCGTCAATCTCGCACGCCACCCCATCGGTGCGCCGCTGACCTATTCCAACGCCTACCAGCTCATCGAACACATCGGCGCTGTCGCCGGCATCGACGATCTGCACCCGCACATGCTGCGCCACACCCACGCCACCGCTCTGGCCAAAGCCGGGTGGACAGCCCCCGAGATCGCCGGGCGACTCGGCCAGTCGCACCCCTCCAGCGCCGACGTCTACATCCACCTGGCAGGCGATGACCTCTCCGACAAGCTCCGCCGAACAGAACACCTCGTCTGGCCCAGCCATCAGCCCAACGACACGCCGCGGCAACAGGATCCGGGTCAATGAACCGGCGTGAATCCGGGGCACACCGGACGACGCCGCACCCGGTGCCCTCGATCCCCGACGGCCCCTGGTGCGCGGCGACCTGGCACGTCGTCGAACCCGCTGGCGACCACCGCCGCCGCGCCAGCGCCACCGACCTGTGCACCGTCAGCGACTGTGCCGGCGAACGATACTGGCTCGGCGGACCCACCACCGCGGACACCACACAGCGTCACGGGCTGTGCTACGCCCACTACTTCCAATGGTTCCGCGCCGGCCAGCCCGTCGACTTCACCGCCTGGGCCGCTCTCGACGCCAAACCGGTCGGCCAGCCCCGTGGCCGCCCCCGCAGCCTCGCCGTCGACTTCCGGCTACTACCGGCCACCGCGGCCGACGAGATCCGATTCGTCGTCGCCACCAAGATCGGCCGCGGCGACTGGACCCCCAACGCCAGCCTGCGCCGATTCCTGATCGTGCTCGTCGACACCGCGCACACGCGCATCAGCACGTCTTTGACCGAACGCACCGCCGACGACTGGGTTCTGCTGTGCCGCCAGACCTGGCCGCACACCGGCTCCTACGACACTCTCTGCGCACCGTATGTGCGCCGCTTCTTCCGGCTCCTGCACGGCGCCACCCACCCCGACCCCTGGAACGAGGACCACTGGCACTGGCGCGACGGCTTCGAGTTCGTCCTCGACGACACCCAATCGGGATCCACCCACACCGCCGTCGATTGGGCCACCGTCCCCGTTCCCTGGCTCCGCACCGCCGTCAAAGACCTCGCTCGCCGTCAACTCACCACCGCCAACCTGTCCTGGGGCACGCTGACCCACTGGGTTCGCGCCATCCGCCAGCTCGGTCGCTACCTCACCCTCGACCAACACATTCCCGGCCCCCGCGAGCTGACCCGCCCGGTATTCCTCGACTACCTCGCCTGGACCCGCCGACCCGACACCCCCGCCGATCCCCGCCTCGCCAACACCGCCGCATACCTGCTGGAAACCCTGCACGACACGCAGCTCGTGGCCGACCTGGGCTCGGCGGTCTACCTGCGCCGCGGCGAAAACACTCACCGCACCACCCGCAGCCCCCGGCCGTTCCCACCGGACGTGATCGAACGAGTCGACAAGCTGATCGTCGACAACCCCGCGACCGACCCGACCCTGCGCGCCATGATCGCCACCACCCGGTGGGCCGGGTGCCGCATCTCCGAACTCGTCGCCCTGCCCATCGACTGCCTCCACCACAACGACGCCGGCTACTGGATCGAATACTGGATGCCGAAAACCCGCTCCTGGCGCCGATTCCCCATCCCCGACACCCTCGCCACCGTCATCCTCGACCAACAAGCACGCGTGCGTGAAACCTACGGCCCCGACGCCGAGCACCTGTTCCCCGGTGCACGCTCCAGCGCCACCGCCGGCCGCACCCACCCCTGGTCCGCCAGCGGCCTCCGCCATCGTCTGGCGAAACTGTTCACCGAACACGGCATCACCGAATCGACCACCACCGGTGAGCCGATCTCCGGCGGCGATGTTCACCGCTTCCGGCACACCATCGCCACCACACTGCTCAACAACGGCTGGACCCAACAAGAAGTCCGCGACTTCCTCGGCCACCAAAGTGACACCATGACCTCCACCTACGCCCGCATCACCGACGACACCCTCACTCGCAAGACCCGCGAATTCTGGAACACCACCACCAGCAGCGCCGACGACACTCACCCCGATGTGGAACGGCTCCGCGCCCGCCTGATCACCGCCCTGCCCAACGGCTTCTGCACCCTGCCCGCCGCACAACGCTGCGAATTCCGCCCCAACCCCTGCCTGGACTGCTCCTTCCACGACCCGGGCGGCCACACCTTCCTCGGCAGTCACATCGCCCACCGTGACCAGCTCCGCACCCTCGCCCACGCCGCCACCAAACGCGGCGACCCCCGAGCAGCCGAGCTGAACGCCACCATGCTCGACAAAGTCACCAAACTCATCGACGAAATCCACCCCACAACCCGAGAGGATCCGACCTGACCACCGACGACCGCGCCACCCGTACCGCCCGCCTCACCGCCGCCGCACACGCCCGCAGCGCCGACACCGAAGCCCGAGCCGCACGCGCGATCACCCGCCTGCACAACAGTGGCCAGCCCATCACCTTCACCGCGGTGGCCAAGACCGCCGGCGTCTCCACGAGCTTCCTCTACCAACACAGCCAGCTCCGCGCCGAAATCACCAGCCGCAGAACCCAACACGCGCCAAACGAGACAACTCCGTCCGCTTCACGCGCGACAGTCGAGTCCCTGCGTACCAAACTCGCCGCCGCAACCAACCGGAATCGGCAACTGGCAGAACAAGTCGCACAACTCACCACCGAGAATCAGACACTCCGCAGCCACCTACTCCAATCGCGCACCCAACAACCCCCGCCGCAGCCGCCTTCACAACCGCCGCTGTAATCGGTTCCAACCAACTCGAACCGGCCCGGATCGCGGTGTGATCTGGCCCCGCAGCGGATAATGGAGGCCATGGTGATCGAAGTTCTGCATGTTGATGACTGCCCGAACTGGATAGAGGCCCGCGACCGGGTACAGGCCGCGCTCACCGCACTGGATCGATCTGACGTCGCAGTCGACCACCGGCTCGTACAAACGAGTGCAGAGGCGGCCGATACCGCGTTCGCCGGCTCACCCACCATCGTGGTCAACGGCGCTGATGCTTTTGGTGCCGAACGCATTTCAGAGCTGGCGTGCCGGGTGTATCCGACTCCTGATGGGCTGGCAGGCGTGCCCACGGTCGACCAACTGATCGAAGTCCTCGGTGAGCGATAAGCCGGATCGACCACCAAGGTCTGTCGCGGAATACCTGAAGATAACCGCCCCACGACAGGCCTGCCTTTGAACCTTCGGGACCTGTCGCCCACGTCGTGGACAGTGCCCGCGCTCCTATAGATATCGAATCTCCTAGGCTCCACTCATTTTTCGAGTAGTGGACATCCGCTACCAGTTTCCACAACGACTACCGTTGCGACGGTAGCTGTTGCGGGGATCCGTAGCTGTTAGGACAGCTGCGAGCGACCCCGTTCGAACACCGATTCCGTGCTCGTGTCGACGAGCTTCGCCCCGCCACCCGACAGCCAGGCCTTGGCGGTGTCCGCCTCGATCTGCGCCTGGGGGACCAGGTGGTCGTCGCGCACCCGGTTGTAGGAGCCCAGCAGCGAGGCGACGGCGGCGCGGTGGTTCGACGCGATGTCGTCGGCGAGTTTCAGACACGTCGGCAGCAGTTGGTCGTGCTCGACGACCTCGGTGACCAGGCCGTGCTGCAGGGCCAGCTTCGCGTCGACGAAGTTGCCGCTCAACGACATCCGTTTGGCGAAGGCGAACCCGACCATCTCCGGCAGGCGCGCGGTCAGCCCCCACATCGGCATGATCCCGACGCGGGCATGGGTGTCGGCGAAGACGGCCCGGTCCGAGGCGATGAGGATGTCGCACGCCAGCGCGAGTTCAAGGCCGCCGGTGATCGCAGCTCCGTTGACCGCCCCGATCACCGGCTTGTCGATCGGGGTCCACGGGTGCCCGGTCGGAGTCTCCGGCAAAGCCGTGTCGCCGGTCCACGCATCCTCGGACCCGAACTGTTTGAGGTCGACGCCCGCACAGAACGCCGGATCGGCGCCGGTCAGGACAACGACGGCGACTTCGTCGTCGCTTCCGGCGGCTGCGATGGCCCGCTGTAACCCGACGATGAGACCGGAGTTCAACGCATTGCGGGACTTCGGACGGTTCAGCGTGACGACGAGGGTCGCGCCGTAGCGCCGCGTGAGAATGAGGTCGTCGGCCATGGCTGCTCCGTGTCGTCGAAGGGTCAGGAGATGGTGGCCCGCGCGGTGTCGCGGACCACGCGGTGGATGAACCCGAGCTTGTCGATAACCGGACCCGGCAACTCGAACGGGTAGAGCGGGTCCTTGCCCATCGAGGTGTTCACGCGGTTGAAGAACAACGACATCCACTTCCAATCGTGGAGCATCCACGACACCGGGACGTCGTCGTAATTCTCCAGCGGCGCAATGTCGCCGGCCGGCCCGGTGAACCGCATCTTCTCCCGGCGCAGGACCATACCGGCTTCCCGGCACGTGTCGATGGTGTCGGTGATGTGCAAGTAGTGGGCGAAGCATTCCGCGAAGTCTTCCCACGGGTGCATCGTCGCGTACTCGGAGATGAAGTTGGTCCGCCAGCCCTGCGGTGCGCCGGTGTCGTAGTGGCGGGTCAGTGCGTCGGCGTAGCTGGCCTGCTCGTCGCCGAAGAGGGCGCGGCACTCGGCGAGGTACTTCTCCGCGCCGGGCTCGGACTCCACCAACTGGCTCTGGTAGTAGTGGCCGACTTCGTGGCGGAAGTGTCCGAGCATGGTCCGGTACGGCTCGTTCAGGCTCGCCCGCAGATGTTCGCGGTACTCGTCGAGCGACTCGTCGAGGTCGATCGTGATGACGCCGTTCGCGTGCCCGATGATGATCTTCTCGCCGCTGGTGGCGCTGGACAGGAGGTCGAACGCCAGACCGCCCTCGACCTCCCAGTACGGAATGATGGGCAGCTTGATGTCGATGAGCTGCCAGGTCAGTCGGCGCAGGTTGACGGCGGTCGTCGTCAGCTTGTCGCGGGCCTCGAGGTCATCGGTGGCGGGCTCTTTGCGGATCAGTGAATCGGCCAGACACCGCCCCCGACGACCCTTCTCCACGTCGTCGAACTCGGCGGGGGTCAACCAGTTGCAGCCGGTGGTCTGGGCCTGCGTGCAGCGCAGCCACTGCTCACCGTCGATGAGAGCACCACGGTCGTCGACGGTGACCATCGAGCGGCTGGGCGGGTGCAAACCGAACGACGTAGAGCAGTTGCTGCAATTCGAATCCTCGAAGGCGACGAAATGATCGCAAACCGGACAATCGAAGGCACGCATCTGGTCATCGTCGCACGGCGACCGACCGGCCCGGGCTCGCACCCCGAACCGCAACTGACTCAATGCGTTGTCCGAATGGCTTTCTGACGGCCTGCTCCGATAATGTGGAGGTTATGTTTGCCCATCGGACCGGGGGCCTTCGGGCGCTGCTGCTTGCCGTTGTCTCGGTGTGCGTGGCAGCAGTCGTTGGGTCCGGGCCGGTGGCAGCCGTCCCGTCGAATGTCGCGGAGACTACGCATCTGGGAACGGTGGGCAACGCCAACTGGTACGGCGCCTACATCCCTGTCGCCGGTGGGGTGAAGCTCTACGCCGACGTCCTCGTCCCGCGCAACCGTGCTGGACGTGTGCCGACGGTGCTGGCGATCGGGCCCTACTTCCAACACCTGCGGCCCCAACCGGGCGGGATCGGCGTCCAGGAGCCGCCGAAGCGCTACGACGATCTCCTCCGCGGTGCCCGGTTGCTCGAGCGCGGCTACGCGGTGGTCTTCGCCGATCTGCGCGGCTACGGGGCCAGTGGCGGATGCCCGGACAACAGCGGCGAGCTCGATCGCTCTGACCTGCGGGCGGCCGTGCGATGGACCGCGACTCAACGCTGGTCGTCGGGCAAAGTCGGCATGTACGGCAAGTCCTACGACGGGATTACCGGGCTGATGGCGGCCGGGGAACGGATTCCCGGCCTGGCCGCTGTCGTCGCGCAGGAACCGGTGTACGACTGGTACCGCTACCTGTACGGCAACGGCGTCCCGCGCACGACCCGCATCGGTACGCCGCTCTCCCTGGTCTACACCTCGGTGAACCCGCCGAGCTACGTCAACCCGCGCCAATTCCAGGACTACGCGACGCGGTCGGCCGCCAACCTCATCAACCCCGCCTGCGTCCCGGCGACGCTCACCGCACAGCAGAGCCCGTTGCCCAACGATCCGTACTGGCGCGGCCGCGGCATCATGGAACCGCTGAAGCGCTCGCGGGTGCCGATCTTCCTCACCCAAGGCTTCATCGATCAGAACACCGCTGCCGACGGGCTGACCGAACTGCTGCGTGCCACCAAGGGACCGGTCACCGGCTGGCTGGGGATGTGGGACCACGTCCGTGGCAATGACACCGACCGCACCGCGCTGATGGGTGGCCTCACCGATCGCCCGTCCACCGGGCGCGGCGACTACCTCGAGCAGGTCGGCCGCTTCTACGACCACTACCTCAAGGGCAAGGGAACAGCGCCGTCGGGATTCTTGGTCCAGGACAACACCGGCTCCTGGCGTGCACAGTCGACCTGGCCGGACCAAGCCTCCATCCGGACCGTCCCGCTGCGGCCGGGCACCTACCGCTACACCGGGCTCGAGGTGGCTACCAAGGTCAAGGCGAAGGGCAAGTGGCTCGCCACCCAGATCGATGGTGTGGCCGCGGCAGCCAACGTCGTCCAGCGCACCGCCGACAGCCGTGCCAATGGCGTGTGGACCGTGCTGCCGCCGGAGCCGTCGCCCATCCGCATCAGCGGCACACCGCGGATCACGGTGACCGCCCGTGCGCACCACACGGACCCCAACCCGCTGGTCCAGAACACGCCCATCGCCGTCGACCTCTATGACGTCGCCCCGTCCGGCCGCGCCACGTTGATCACCCAGAACGTGTCCATGCTCGAGCGCGGGGAGACCCGGATCCGTCTCTACGCCACCGACTGGTTGGTGCGCGCCGGCCACCGTCTCGTGGTGCGGCTAACCGATACCAACCGCGGCCGCTGGGACTACCCGTCGCCGACGAGTAACGCGGTCGTCAACGTGCTGTCCGGTGAGGCCCAGATCCCCTTGGCACCGGTCAATGCCGGGACGCCGACGAATGGAATGTCCAACACGAGCCTCGAGGGCTACCTGGCACGGTACGTCTACCCTGTTCCGCTGGGCTGATCGCGGGCCACGCGTGACCGCGGTCGATGGCGTAGCCGCCGACCGGACAGCACCGGGTCAGCTGCCGCCGATGACGAATATCAGGTACGACGCGACACCCAAGCCGAAGGCCGTGATGTAGGCCCATCCGATGAAGAGCGCGGCGACGGCGTAGGGGTCTCCGGTCTCGCCGGTGCGGGCAATCTCCTGACGGGCCTTGCGGCCGAGGTAGACGCCGATCGGTGCGGTGATCCCGAAGAAAGAGAACAGCAGCGCGGGCAGCGCATTCTTGTTCAGTCCGCGTTCCGCGGGGGCCGGGAGGGGATGAGGCTTGGCCGGCTTGGGTGCGCCGGCGGCTGGCTTGGGCGCACCAGCGGCGGGACGGGGCGGTGCTGGTGGGGCCGGTTTGGGCGGCACCGGGCCGGGGGAGGGCGGCGGTGGCTTGACCGGGGCTGGGGTCTTTGTCAGCGCCACTGTCGGCTGCGCAGCATTCGGCGGAGCAGTGGCGGCGGCCTTGGGCCGATCGCCGGGAGGCGATGCGGGCTGCTTCATCGGACCGGACACGGGGGGCAGCGTCGTCGTCGGCTGTTCCTCGATCGGTGGCTTGGCGCTGGGCGGAGGCACGGGTTGCGGCGCGGATGCGGGACGCTTGGCACTGGTGGGGGGTCGTCGTCGGGCGGGTGGTGGCTGGGCTGGAGTCCACGACCGTCCGCGTGTCCCCTGCTGCGTGGGTGCGGAACCCGGACCGTTCGCCGCGGGGGGCGGGGACGCGGGCGAGGCGGGAACGCGCGGACCTGCCGGGGGTACGGGGCGACGGTTCAGGGGACTGTCGACCGCTGAATCGTCGTCGCGCGGGTCGGAACTCATGAGGCAAAGCTACCTGTTCTGATTGCCGCAGTGCGCGAAGTGGGCCTCGTGGGGCGGCACCGGGGCGACCCGTATCGGGTCAGCGGGAGAAGTCGGTCACGCGCGGCGGCGCCGGCGCCACCGGGTCCTGGCCGGCGCCACGGGCCCGCCGAACCGCAACGGCGCCGAGCAGCGCCACCGAGATTGCGGCCACGAGTGCGGCGATGGCGCGTCGCCGGAGCCGCCCGGATCCCGGCACCGCGCCGGTTGGTGTGAAGGACATGGTCCTACCTTGCCAAAACTCTGCGGCGCGGGCCAAACTCGGTGGCCCTCGCCCCGCCGTCCGTCCGGAAGTGGTTGGATGGCGGAGTGACGAATACAGCGATCATCCACACCAATCGCGGCGACATCGCCGTGACCCTCTTCCCGAATCACGCGCCGAAGACCGTCGCGAACTTCACAGGACTTGCCGACGGCTCCAAGGAGTACAGCACCGCCAACGCCGGCGGTACCGACTCCGGACCGTTCTACGACGGTTCGGTGTTCCACCGGGTCATCGACGGCTTCATGATCCAGGGTGGCGACCCGACCGGCACCGGTCGCGGCGGGCCCGGCTACCGCTTCGAGGACGAGTTCCACCCGGAGCTCACCTTCAGCAAGCCCTACCTGCTGGCGATGGCCAACGCCGGACCCGGCACGAACGGCTCGCAGTTCTTCATCACGGTCGGGCCGACCCCGCACCTGAACCGCAAGCACACCATTTTCGGTGAGGTCGCCGACGAGGAGTCGCGCAACGTCGTCGACGCCATCGCCACGACGGCGACCGGGCCGGGCGATCGCCCCGTCGACGAGGTCGTCATCACCTCGATCGAGCTGAAGGACTAGGTATTTCCGTCGTCAACCCACGGCCGGGCACCGCGGTGGCGCGGGCCCGGCCGCTGGCCACTTACGCACTGATCGCCATCAATCTGGCGGTCTACGGGGTGTGTGTTGCGCAAGCGGGGACGGGCAGCTTCTACGGCTTCGTCGACTCGCCGGTGTTCAACAGCGCCACGCTGTCGCCGATCGACCTGGCCCACCACGAGTACTGGCGGCTCATCACCTCGGGCTTCCTGCACCTGTCGCCGATGCACATCGCGGTCAACATGTTCTCGCTGTACATCCTGGGGACGATGCTCGAGCCGATCCTGGGCACCGGACGGTTCCTCCAGATCTATCTGACGTCGCTGTTCGGCGGCAGTGCCGCGGTGGCGCTGTTCGCCGGTGAGAACACCGCCACGGCTGGCGCATCCGGCGCGATCTACGGACTGATGGGCGCGATGCTCGTCATCGTCCTCAAACTCAAGGCGCCAGCCGGCCAGGTGATCGCCGTCATCGCCATCAACCTGGTCATCTCGATCTCGGTGCCGGGGATCTCCCTCGTGGGGCACCTGGGTGGGCTGCTGTTCGGCGCGCTCGCGACCGTCGCCGTCCTGTACGTCCCGCAGCTGGTGGTGGGCAATGCGACGCCGACGGTGGCGCTGCGAGCGCGGGCGGACACGACTGCCCGGGCGGCGATGTTGGCCGTGCTTCTCGTCGCCATTGTTGTGGGAGTGCTTTCGCCGTATCTGCGCTGATCGACTCACAGGCAACTGGTAGCTGATCGGCAGTGCCCGGCCGGGCGTCGCTGGGTAGGTTGACTGCTATTGGCCGAAGGTGGCCGTTGGCGACGATCAGATCACGCGAGGAGTCCCGCACCATGTTTCCCATCCCGTTGCGGCGCGGCAGTCGATTCGTCAGTGACTACTGCACCGAACCCGAGGATCCGAAGCGCAAACCGAAATCCAAGTCGCGCTACTTCGACAAGCAGAAGGGCCGCTGGGTCTGGGGCTACTGCTACTGAGCAGGGCGCAGCGCCACTGCTCGATAGAACATCGCTCGGCCTATCACTGCTCGACGGCAAACCCCGCGGCGGCGAGTACTTCCGCCACCGCGTGCGGGTCGTCGCCGAGATCCCATCGCCCGAATACCACTAACCGCGAGTCTGCGGGCGGCAGTCCGCGCCGCCGCGACTCCTCGTCGTCGCGCGAAGTCGTCGCATCATTTGCCAGGTCCAGTTCTAGCTGTGAGGAACGTCGGCCGATGTGGCGCAGCGACAGCACTCGAATGCGGTAGACCTCCTCGGGCGGGTACGACCGCTGCCCGGTGAGTGTCCGCACGGTGAGGAGATTGTCGTGCACGGCCAGCCGGGGCCGCAGACGTAGCGCGGAGACCCCGAAGAACACCAGGCCGAGGGCGGCGACCAGCACGAGGACCATGCCGATCGCGTCGATCCCGGCGGCCAGCGTTCCGACGACCAGCACCGCCGCTCCGATGAGCAGGGCATAACCGAACGCGAGCGGAGTGGACCAAGACGCTTGCACATGACCTCCAGGAACGGCTAGTTATCCACAGGGGTTATCCACAGTGTGGAGAAATTACACACATGTAATTTCCACAGCTGGGGAGAACTCGCACGTCGTCTCTCAGCGCCACCGCATTGTCATCAGCAGCCCGACAACCATCAGGACAAAGCCGATGAGGAAGTTCCAGGGGCCGAGATTGGCCATCCAGTGCAGGAACTGGCCGTCGCCGCCGTAGGTCGACGGAGTGGCGGCGAGGTAGTAGACGACGAGCCAGACCAGGCCGATCAGCATCAGGCCGAACATGACACTCTGGTACACGAGTCCCGACGGCCCCGCCTTGACCTTGACCGGCGTCCGGCTCACGGTGTTGATCGTGTAATCAGTCTTCTTGCGGACTTTTGACTTGGGCATAGTCCAATCATCCCATGCCAGGGCGGTAGCCTGTCCACGTGAGTCGGGAAAACCAGATCCTCGTGATCGACAACTACGACAGCTTCGTCTACAACCTCGTCCAGTACTTGGGCCAGTTGGGCGTGTCCGTCGACGTCTGGCGCAACGACGACCCCCGTCTCACCGAGCGCCCGCTGACCGAGGTCATCGCCGACTACGACGGGGTACTGCTCAGTCCGGGGCCCGGTACGCCCGAGCGGGCCGGTGCCACGATGGATGTGGTCCGTGCCGCGCAGACGACGCGCACGCCCCTGCTCGGAGTGTGTCTGGGTCACCAGGCGATCGGTGCCGTATTCGGCGGTACCGTCGACCGCGCCCCAGAACTGCTGCACGGCAAGACGTCACAGGTCTTCCACGACAGCACCGGCGTCTTGGCGGGGCTGCCGAGCCCGTTCACCGCCACGCGCTACCACTCGCTGACGGTCGTGCCCGAGACGATCCCCGACGAGTTGCACGTCACCGGCAGCACCGAGAGCGGCATCGTGATGGGGCTGGTGCACACGGAGTTGCCCATCCACGGAGTCCAGTTCCACCCGGAGAGCGTGCTCACCCAGGGCGGTCACCGCATGCTGGTCAACTGGCTCGCGGTGTGCGGGATCGACGTCGACGAGGCGCTCGTGCGCCAGCTCGAGGATCAGCTCGCCGCCGCACTGGACTGATCCAGGCAACGCCGGGCCCGGCTATCCGATCAACCGGCCTTCGCCGACGACGATGGTGACACCGTCGTCCTTGCGGATCGCCGACCCGGCCGGTGGCACCTGAGCCACGACGCGACCGCTGTCCTTGTGTCCGAGTGGTACCCCGCGCGTCGACTGGGTCAGCGTCGAGACCTTCCATCCGGCGGCGGCCAGCGCCGCCCGCGCCTGGCCGGGCGTCTTCCCGACGAGGTTCGGGACGATGAACATGTTGCCGCGCGACACGGTGATGGTGACGGTCTGATCGTCGGTGACGGTGGTGCCTGCCGACGGCGAGGTCGTCACGACCTCACCGCGCGGCATTTCCGAGTCGCCGGGCACGACGGCCATCTTCAACCCGAGCTGTTTCAAGATGGCGCGGGCGCGGTCCTCGGTCTCCCCGACCAGCTCGGGGATGGTGACTTCCTTGGGCCCCTCGCCCATGTGCACGACGATCACCGAGTTGACCGCGGTGTCGGTACCGGCGGGAGGAGTCGTGTTGACCGCCTTGTCGAGCAACTCCGGTGGCGAGTTCACCTTGTCGGTCTTCACGACGGTGAAACCGAGCATAGTCAGGGCCTTGACGGCGTCGGCCTTCGACTTTCCGCGGACGTCGGGGATCTTGTGGCGCTGCGGACCGGTTGAGACGTAGAGGGTGACCTCTGAACCCTCCTCGGCGCGGACATCGCCACCCGGCGTCGAGCGGGTCGCGTTGCCGGCCGGGATGTCGAGGCTCGCCTCCTCCATCTTCTTGACCTTGAACCCGAACTGGGTGAGCAGTTGCTTCGCCTGTTCCCCGGGCATCCCGGTGATCGTGGGGACGACCACCTGCTTGGCCGGGCCCGACCAGGGCGACCACGCCAAGAGGCCGATGAGGAGGATCGCAACGGAGGCCATGATTCCGGCCGCGCGCAACCGCCGCGTCCGGAACATCCGGCGCGGGTCCGACGAGGCATCGGTATCGCGCCGCCCGCCGGGGGTGGGCCGGATGCGCGGGCGCGTGTCGGTATCGATGAGGTCGGTGCGCTCAGCCGCCGACATGATCATCGGTGCTGACGGGCGTTGCCCCGACAGCGTGCGGATCAGGTCGGCGCGGAACTCCGCGGCGCTCTGATAGCGGTTGGCGGGGTTCTTGCTGATCGCCTTGAGGATGACCGAGTCCAGCTCGGGAGTGATGTCGCTGCGCACATCGGAGGGGAGCGGCGGGTCCTCGTGCACATGCTGGTGGGCGACCGCCACGGGGGAGTCCCCGGTGAACGGCGGCTCGCCTGTCAACAGCTCGAACAGGACGCAGCCCATCGAGTAGATGTCGCTGCGGGGATCAACCTTCAACCCGCGTGCCTGCTCCGGCGACAGGTACTGCGCGGTGCCCATGACAGCCGAGGTCTGCGTCATCGTCGCCGAGGTGTCGTTCATGGCCCGGGCGATGCCGAAGTCCATGACCTTCACCGCGCCGGTGCGGTCGATCATGACGTTGGCGGGTTTCATGTCGCGGTGCACGATCGCTGCCCGATGCGAGAAGTCCATCGCCGCGGCGACGTCGGCCATCCAGGTCAGGGCCTGGCGAGGGGCCAGCGGACCGTCGGCGCGCAGGATGTCGCGCAGCGTCTCGCCCTCGACGTACTCCATGACGATGAACGGGAGTGGGCCGTCCTCGGTCTGCGCCTCGCCGGTGTCGAAGACCTGCACGATCGTGGGGTGGTTCAGCTTGGCCGCGTTCTGCGCTTCGCGCCGGAAGCGGAGGTAGAAGCTGGGATCGCGGGCGAGATCGGCGCGCAGCACCTTGATGGCGACGTCCCGGTTGAGCAGCAGATCACGGGCGTAGTGGACCTCCGACATGCCGCCGAAGCCGAGAGTTTCGCCCAGCTGGTAGCGATCGGAGAGAAGAGGGGGCGTCGGGTTCATGCGGTCAGCCGCCGGGGAAGCCGGGAATCCGGAACGGGGGCCACTGGGCGGTGGGCGCACCCGGGTCGGGCGGGAGGTCCTCGGGACGCTGGGTGGGCCGCGGCGCCGGGCGGTGCGTGGTCGTCGGCGGCGCAGTGGTCGTCGTATCGTCGTCGGTCGTCGTGGTGGTACGGGCAGTGCTCCGCGGCGTACGCGAGGTCGTTTTGGTGGTGGTCGTCGTCGTGGCCGGCGACTGGTGGACGACCGTCGTCGACGGGGTGACCGTCTGGTCGGTATTCATCTGTGAGACGAGATAGCCGACGAGTCCCAGTGCGGTGAGCAGCAGGATCACCGCGATCGCGGCCAGGGCTTTCTGCCCACCGGTCCACCCGCCGTCGTCGACGACCGCCGGCGGCTTCACCGGTGCCTTGGGAGCGACCGCGGCGGACTTGCTGCTCTTCTTCTTGGTCTTCGTCACCGCGGGGGTGACGGCGGGGGCGACCACCGCCGTGCGAGGAGTCGGTAGGGGCTGCGAGGCTCGGACCGCGGCCACCGCGTCGGCGAACTCGCCGCCGTTGGCGTAGCGCTGTCGGGGGCCCTTGGCCAACGTCGTCTCGATGAGTTCGCGGACTTCGGCGGGCAGGCTCGACGGGAGTGGCGGCGGCGCCTCTCGGATGTGCTTCATCGCGATGGTGATCGCGCCGTCACCGAGGAACGGGCGACGCCCGGTCAGCGCCTCATAGCCGACGACGCCGAGCGAGTACACGTCCGACGCGGCCGTCGCCTCGTCACCGTTGGCCTGTTCGGGGGAGATGTACTGGGCGGTCCCCATGACCATCCCGGTCTGGGTAACCGGCGCCGAATCGGCGGCCTTGGCGATACCGAAGTCGGTGATCTTCACCTGGCCGGTGGGGGTGATGAGAATGTTGCCCGGCTTCACATCGCGGTGGATCAGGCCCTGCTCATGGGCCGCCTGCAACGCCCGCCCGGTCTGCTCGAGCATGTCGAGCGTGTTGGACACCGGCAGGCGCCCCATCCGGGAGATGACCGCGTTGAGCGGCTCGCCGTCGACGAGTTCCATCACGAGGTAGGCCAGTGCCTGGCCGCCGTTGCGGTCGGGGGTCTCGCCGTAGTCGAAGACGCCGGCGATGCCGGGGTTGTTGAGGCGGGCGGTGGTCTGCGCCTCGGTGCGGAACCGGCCGATGAACTCCGGGTCGTTGGAGTACTCGGACTTGAGGACCTTGACGGCGACGCGGCGGTTGAGGCGGGTGTCCATCGCCTCCCACACCTGGCCCATGCCGCCGGTCGCGATCAACCGCATGAGTCGGTACCGGTCGGCGATCACAGTGCCCTGCTGCAGGCTCATCGGCCGCCACCTCCTCTCAGTGCTGCCTCGATCACGTCTCGTCCGATGGGTGCAGCGACCGCTGCCCCCGTCGTTCCGGTCCCCAATTGTCCGTTCTCCACTACTACCGCGACGGCGATCTGAGCGTTGGTCGAGGGACCGAAGGCGATGTACCACGCATACGGCACCTCGCCGCTGCCCGGTCCGGCCGAGTGCTCGGCAGTCCCGGTCTTCGATGCGATCGTCGCCGGCCCCCCCGATTGGCGCTCGGAGTCGATCATCAGCGAGGTCAGCGTTGCTGCCTGCGCCGCGGTGATCGGCTCATTGACCGTTGCGGGCGATGTCGTGGACAGCGTCCGAAGATCGGGTCCTTGTAGCTTATCGACCAGGTACGGCTGCATGCGCACCCCACCGTTGGCGACGGTTGCCGCGATGATCGCATTCTGCAGCGCCGACATGCGGACGTTGTACTGGCCGATCGCAGACTGGCCGAGCGCGGCGCGGTCGCTGACGTCGCCGAGTGTCGACTTGGCGCGCACCGGGAGCGGGATCGCTTGGGTCGCCTCGTCGAGACCGAACCGCTTGGCGGTCTCGGCCAGAGTGGTCTCGGGCTGCTTGAGTTTGTTGACCACGAGGTCGACGAACGCGGTATTGCACGAGTATTGGAACGCTTGAGCCAGCGTCACAGTTCCGCCGACGGCACCCGGGCACGTCTGATTGCCGTAGTTGGTCAGCGTCGCGGTGGAGCCGGGCAGCGTGATGGAGCGCGCCGCGGTGAGCCGGATGTTCGGATCGACACCGTCGCGCAGGGCGGCCGCGGTGGTGATCACCTTGAAGGTCGAGCCCGGCGGGTAGAGCTGGTCGAGCGGGCGGTTGAGCATCGGGTCGGCCTTGTTCGGCGGGTTCGACCACGACGTCCACGCGTTCTCCCGGACCTGCTGGTTGTGACTGGCAAGTTTGTTGGGGTCGTACGACGGGGAGCTGGCCAGGGCGAGGATCTTGCCGGTGCTGGGCTCGATCGCGACGACCGCACCGCGGCACCCACCGTCGCAGCGCCCGTTGCGCAGGGCTTCGTACGCCGCCTTCTGGACCTCGGGCCGGATCGTCGTCAACACGTTGCCGCCGCGCGGGTCGCGCCCGGCGAACATGTCCATGAACCGTTGCCCGAACAGCCGGTCGTCGTTGCCGTTGAGAATGGCGTCCTCGGCCAGTTCGAGTCCGGAACTGCGGTACTGGAAGGAGAAGTAGCCGGTGACGGGCGCGAACGCCATGGCGGTGTCTGCCGGGTAGGTCCGCAGGAAACGCAGTCGGCCATCGGTCGGGTCGGAGCTCGCGATGACGTCACCGCCAGCGGTGATGGCGCCGCGCTGCCGCGCGTACTCGTCGATGAGCACGCGGCTGTTGCGCGAGTCCGAGCGCAACTCGTTGGCGTGGATGACCTGGATGTAGGTGGCGTTGGCGAGGAGCGCGACGACAAGCAGGCAGACGAACAGCCCGACGCGCTGGATCGGCTTGTTCACCGGCCACCTCCCGCAGCGGGGATCACGCTGGTCGTGCTAGCGGCGAGCCCGGTGCCGGCGGGGGTGGCGAGCTGTGGTTGACGGGCGGCGTCGGAGATCCGCACGAGCAGTGCCACGAGGATGAAGTTGGCCAGCAGGGATGAGCCGCCGTAGGAGACGAACGGCGTAGTCAGACCGGTAAGGGGGATGAGCTTGGTGACACCGCCGACGACGACGAACAGCTGGATCGCCACCGTCGTGGCGAGACCGGCGGCCAACAGCTTGCCAAAGCTGTCGCGGACGGCGACACCGGCGCGCAGGCCGCGCATAACGAGGACGAGGTAGAGGGACAGGACCGCGGTGAGCCCGACGAGGCCGAGTTCCTCACCGATGGTGGAGATGATGAAGTCGGTGTTGGCGAACGGCACGATGTTGGGCCGGCCCGAGCCGAGCCCAGTGCCGAACAGGCCGCCGGTAGCGAGACCGAACAGGCTCTGCGCGATCTGGTAGCCGTTGCCGGTGTAGTCAGCGAACGGGTCCTGCCAGGCTTCCACGCGCACGCGCAGGTGGCTGAAGATGGCATACGCGGCGATAGCGCCGATCGTGAACAGCACCAGCCCGATCGCCACCCACCCGAACTTGCCGGTGGCCACGTAGAGCATCGTCAGGATGGTCGTGAAGATCAGGAGCGGCGTGCCCAGGTCGTTCTGCAGCGCGAAGATGACTATCGCGACGATCCAGGCGACGAGCAGCGGGCCCAGATCCCGTGCGCGCGGGACGTCGAGGGGGCCGAAGCGGCGGCCGGCCGTCGTGAACAGGTCGCGCTTGCCGACGAGGACCGCCGCGGTGAACAGGATCAGAGCGATCTTGGCGAACTCGCCGGGCTGGATGGAGAAGAACGGCGTCTTGATCCAGTTCTTCGATCCGTTGATCTCGGAGAGCGAGGCGGGCAGGACGGCGGGGATCAGCAAGAACACCAGACCGGCCAGGCCCAGGGTGTAGGCGTAGCGGGCGAGCGTGCGGTGGTCGCGCACCACCACCAGCATCACGCAGAATGCGGCGATGCCCAGCAGGGTCCACAGCAACTGCTGCGCGGCGTTGTGCGTCACGGGGTCGGAGGCGGTGATGGTCTCCGCGGCATGGGCCGCACCGAGGTCGAGACGGTGGATCAGCACCAGCCCAAGGCCGTTGAGCGCGGCAATGACCGGCAGCAACAGCGGGTCGGCATTGGGTGCGACGAGGCGGATGACGCCGTGCGCGAGCAGGTAGAGCGCGGCGTAGGCACCGACGAACATCGCGATGTTCGCCAACATCTGGGAACCGGACTGGTGCTGGGCGGTGTCGACGATCAGCAGCGCCACCAGAACGAGTCCGAACGCGAACCCGAGCAGGATCAACTCGCGCCTGCGGGCGCGGCTCGAGGCAGTCGCGATGGCTGCGGGCGCGCTCATCGGGCACCTCGGCACGGACCGTCGGTCACCGTCGGCGGTGGCAGCGGCACCGGGGTTGCCGGTGGCGCCGGTGCCGGGTTCGGTTGGCCGGGCGGCGCCGGGGTCGGCGTGGGTGCCGGCAGTCGGCACATCGGTATCAGGTTCAGCTCGCGTACGCGCTCATGCATGTCGGCGAGGGAGAGGTCGCGGACCTTTCCCTCGCGCACGGCGTTCCGGTCGAGTTCGGCGAGCGCGGCCACCGGCAGTGCGTTGCAGTGGGCGGCCGGGTCGGCGGTGAAGGTGATGTTCGGCTCCACGGCGGCCAGGTCGTCGATGCACACCCGTTCGGCCAGCGAGTCGAGGGTGAACCAGAACACCGGGTCCGGCGATCCGCTGTAGATGACGACGTTGCCGTTGTCGACGCGCAGGAAGTGGTTGGCGGCCAGCTTGGAACGCGTCACCAGGCCGGCAAGGACGAGCACGACGATGAGCGCGCCGACCACCGCGAGTGCAAGCAGCCGGCGGCGGCGCTTCGACGACGAGGAGACCGGTGCCTCGTCGGGAACGGTAATCGGCGGCGACGGCTCCGGCGGCGGCCGCAGTGCGGCGGCCCGACCGGCCGCCGATGAGGGGTCCGGTGTGTAGGCGGCCTCGCCGTCGCCGCCCGCGGCGCCGCCGAGGATCGGCCGTGACTCGCCGAACTCGGTATCGACCACGTCGGCGACGACGACGGTCACGTTGTCGGGGCCGCCGCTGCGCAGCGCCAGTTCGATGAGCCGGTCGGCGCAGCCCGACGGGGATTCGACGGAGCCGAGGGTGTCGCCGATCGTCTCCTCCGAGACCACGTCGGAGAGCCCGTCGGAACACAACAGGTACCGGTCGCCGGCGCGGGCCTCGCGCATCGTCAGGGTGGGCTCGACCTCGGTCCCGGTGAGTGCGCGCATGATGAGCGATCGCTGCGGGTGCGAGTGTGCCTGGTCGGCGGTGATTCGCCCCTCGTCGACGAGGGCTTGGACGAACGTGTCGTCGCGGGTGATCTGGGAGATCTCACCGTCGCGGAAGAGGTAGGCGCGGGAGTCACCGACGTGGCACAAGCCCACGCGGGTGCCGGAGAACAGCAGCGCGGTCAGCGTGGTGCCCATGCCGTCGAGGTCGGGATTCGCGTCGACCTGCGCCGCGATCGCCTCGTTCCCCACGTCCATGGCGTGGTGGAGGAGGTCGAGCATGTCGCCGCCGGGCTCGTCGTCGTCGAGCGGCTGCATGGCCTGGATGACGAGGTGGCTGGCTACTTCGCCGGCCGCGTGCCCGCCCATGCCGTCGGCGAGCGCGAGCAAACGGGGACCCGCGTAGACGGAGTCCTCGTTGTTGGCGCGGACGAGGCCGCGGTCACTGCGCGCGACGTATTGCAGGACGAGGGTCACGGGCGTAGCTCGATCACGGTCTTACCGATCCGGATCGGCGTGTTGGTCGGCACGCGGACCGCCGTCGTGACCTTGGCCCGGTCGAGATAGGTGCCGTTGGTGGAACCGAGGTCTTCGACGTACCAGTCGTCGCCGCGGCGCGACAGGCGCGCGTGGCGCTCCGACGCGTAGTCGTCGGTCAACACCAGGGTGGAGTCGTCGGCGCGACCCAACAGCAGCGGTTGGTCGCCGAGCGAGATGCGGGTGTTGGCGAGCGCACCCCCGGTGACGACGAGGTAGCGCGCAGAGCCGCGCGAGGGCTTCGCGCGGGTGCGCGAGCGCCCGGGCAGGCCGAAACTCACCGGGCGTCCACCGGCGATGGAGAGGTCGTTGCGCAGCGCGCGGATAGTCGCGTAGACGAACAGCCACAGCAGGATCAGGAAACCGATGCGCGAGATCTGCAGGATCAAGCCTTGCACGTCGCACCGCCTTCCATCATCTGCCCATAGGCCCCTATCGTGGCCGGTCATCGCCGCAGCCGGGGTGCGGCAGCGTCACCGGCCGATTGGTAACCGCCATCTTATGGGTCTAACCCATATCGACCGCGGTCCGAAGGTGACAGTTCGGTATCGACTGATACCCGGTTGCGACCTTCTGTCCGTGCCGCGTTACTGGAAGCGGACGGTGATGTCGGAGTGGCCGATGCGGATCCGGTCGCCGTCGGCGAGCTCCCAGTTGGAGACCTGCACGTCGTTGACGGTGGTGCCGTTGGTCGAGTTGAGGTCGGTCAGCATCGCGGTGTTGCCGTCCCAGCGGATCTCGACGTGACGGCGCGAGACGCCGGTGTCAGGGAGGCGGAACTGGGCGTCCTGGCCGCGGCCCACGACGTTGGAGCCCTCGCGCAGCGAGAACGTGCGGTTGCTGCCGTCCTCGAGGAGCAGCGTGATGGCCGTCGGGGCGTAGCTCTGCGGCGCCGCGTACGCCGGCTGCGGCTGGCCGTAGCCGGCGGGCTGGTAGCCGCCCTGGTCGTAGCCACCGGGCTGCTGGCCGTAACCCTGCTGGTCGTACCCGCCGGGCTGGCCGTAGCCGCCGGGCTGGTAGCCGCCCTGGTCGTACCCACCGGGCTGCTGGCCGTAGCCGCCGGGCTGGTAGCCGCCCTGGTCGTAGGCACCGGGCTGCTGTGTGTAACCCTGCTGGTCGAAGCCGCCCTGGTTGTATCCGCTCGGCTGGTCGTAGCCGGTCGGGTCGTAGGCGGGGCGTTCGCCGTAGCCGGCGGGCGGGTAACCCTGCGGGACGTAGCCCTCTTGCTGGTAACCGGCCTGGTCGTTTCCGGGATTCTGAGGCATGTGCGGGGCTCCTATGTGTGCAGCGGGGTTCTCGGTTGGTCGGGGGGTCGGCGCGGGGCCTGCCCGGCCCCGATCGGATTCGGGACGGGGGCGCGCGTCGGGGTCGACGACAGCGGTGACGCGCATCTGCCCGGTGTGGAGTTCGGCGGATGGGGTGAACTCGACGATGACAGGCCCATAAGTCTGCCACCCACTGTCCCGGATGTAGTTGTCCAGGTGGCGGGAAAAGGTCTTGCGGTTGAGTTCGTACTCGGCGTCGAGCTGGTCGAAGTCGCCGTCGGAGACGTGCAGAACGTAACTGTTGGGGGCCAGTGGAGCGCCTGTTTCGACAGGTGTCAACGAGTCTTCGGCCTGCCGCGCGAGCGCGCGTTCGACCTCGTGCGGAACCACCTGACCGCCGAAGACGCGCGCGAAGCCGTCGTCGACCGCGCCTTCGAGCTTGCGCTCGAATCGCCCCAGGATGCCCACGCCCGACCTCCCCTTCGTCGTCGTCGTGTTGTGCGCACCCTTCTGTGGCGTGTCGCACGTGCGGAATGGATCGTTTCATGATAGCGATTCGGCCCCCTAATTGGGACACAAGATCGTCACATTAGTACCGGTGGTCACAGTGGCACCAAAGCCCTGCTGGCGCCGCCACGGTTGTCGATTTCACCCGCCGTCCGCCCCGTGCTATCGTTTCCGGGTCCAAGCGGACGCACTGTTTTCCAGTGTCACGGGCGAGTGGCGGAATGGCAGACGCGCTGGCTTCAGGTGCCAGTGTCCTTCGGGACGTGGGGGTTCAAGTCCCCCTTCGCCCACATATCTCCGAGCCGCGACATCCAACCGGATGTCGCGGCTCGGTTCGTTTCCGGGGACCTGTGCCCTCCCTACGTGCGCGCCCTCCGACGGTGGTAGTACTGAGGTGAGCCAGATCACACCACAAGCGGAGGCGGCCATGCACGGGAGCGCACCGGGGGGAATTGGACCGGGGGCGACCAAATGAGCGAACAACCCTTGTGGCGCCAGGCCTACGACAAGGTCGACAAGGCGGTCACGCCGACGGTGACCGAGGTCGTGCAGAGCGACACCTTCAACTTCGCTCTCGGATTGGGTGCCAAGGTCCGCAAGACCGTCGGGAAGCGCATCGGCTCGACCGCCGCGACGGTGTGGCACCTCGTGAACCTTCCTGCGGGAACCGACGTCCGACGGCTGCGGCACCAGGTCGGCGCGCTTGACCGGGAGGTGCGCCGGCTGACCCTGCAACTTGAGCGCGAGCGCCACCACCACGGCGACGAACACGGCGCGTCGCATACCTCTGACCGGAAGGAGTAGCACGGTGACGATGACCCAGCCCCGACCGCTGAGCCCGGTCGACCGGATCCGCAAGGAGATCGAGCGCAACGCGCTGCGGGCGCGCAACGGAATCAAGATGGTGGCCGGCGTCTCGCGCCCCCAGTTGGGGTGCACGCCCAAGGACACGGTGTGGACGGCTGGCCGCTGCGAGTTGTGGCACTACCGCAGCGACAACGTGACGCTCGCGCCGCCGGTGTTGATCATCTACAGCCTGCTGAACCGCAGCTTCATCGTCGACCTCGCACCGGGGAACAGTTTCATCGAGAAGCTGCTGAAGGCCGGGTTCGACGTCTACATGCTCGACTGGGGTGTCCCCGACGAGCGCGATAGCGAGAACACCTTCGAGGACTATGTCGACGACTACATCCCCGGTGCCGTGGAGCGGATCCTCGAGATCAGCGGGTCCGACGAGGTCAACATGCTCGGCTATTGCTTCGGCGGGCTCCTCTCGGTGCTTTACGCCGCGCACCACCCCGACGCACCGCTGCGCAGCCTTACCGTGATGACGACGCCGACCGACCTGCAGGAGATGGGGCCGATGGGCGATGCGCTGGGTGCGTCCGGTGTCGAGGTCGAAGACACCTTCAACGAGGACGGCAACGTCGCACCGGAGGTGCTGCTGCAGGCCTTCCGGTCGTTGACCCCGACCGCCGACATCACCGGCTACGTCAACCTGTGGCAGCAGATGTGGAACGACGACTACGTGAGTGCCCACCAGGCGATGAGCGGGTGGGGCAACAACCACATCCCGTTCCCCGGGGGCGTCGCCAAGCAGTTGGTGGGGATGATGAAGGACAACGCGCTGGTCAACGACCGGCTCGTCATCGGTGGTGACCGGGTGCACCTGAGCGACATCACGCTGCCGTTCCTGCACGTCACCGCTGACCGGGACCACATCATCCCGGAGAAGTGCTCGGCGCCGCTGGTGGGCCTCGTCGGCTCGCCCGACGCCGAGCAGTTCCGCCTGCCCGCCGGGCACATCGGTCTCGTCGTCGGGAAGACCGCCGCAAGGACCACCATCCCCAAGATCATCGACTTCATGCGCCAACGCAGTGAGGAGATCGCGCAATGACCATCGAGGCAGTGACCGACGCGCACACCGAAGCCCTAGTGGAATTCATGACCGGGCTGCCCGAGGTCGACCGCACGTTCATCCAGGAAGACGTCGGCAACGCCGACGAAGTGCGCCGGCTCATCAGTGCGCGAGTCTCGCAGTGGGTCATGGTCGACGACGACGGACGCATCGAGGGCTACGTCGCGGTCCGGTCCCGGCCGGGCTGGTCCGACCACGTCGGCGACATCCGTCTCGTCGTCGGGAAGGACAGCCGCCGAGGTGGCGTCGGCAAGGCGCTCGCGCGCCACGCGGTCATGCAGACGATCGCCGACGGACGGCGCAAGGTCGTCGTCGAACTGCCAGCCGACCAGGGGCATGCCGTGGCGATGTTCAGCGAGTTGGGCTTCACCGGGGAGGCGCTGCTGCGCGACCACATCCGCGACCGTCACGGCGATCTCCGGGACCTGCTGGTCCTGGCGCACTTCGTCGACGACAACTGGTCGGGTATGGAGACGATCGGCCTCGCCGAGGAGATGGGGGCGTAGTGACGGTGGCACCGGTGAGCGAGCCGACCGCCCCGTTCCCGAGCATGGCCCGGGGGCGCGGACCGAGTTCGGCGTGGGCGAGCAGGAAGCCGCCGTTCTTGCTGTACTCCACCGAATTGTGGCGGTCGTCCATCGACGCGTGGGCGACCGCGGCGTGGGCACCGATCCTGGCGACGGCGCCTCGCGGCGACCGGCACCCGGTGTTGGTCCTGCCCGGATTCATGACGAACGACCGGTGGACGACGGGACTGCGTGCTTCGGTGCGCTCTCTGGGCTATCACGCGCACGGCTGGCGGTTGGGCCGCAATATTGGTCCGACCGACCACATCCTCAACGGATTGACCACGCGATTGGACCACCTCGCCGACCGTTACGGCGAGCCGGTGTCGCTGCTCGGCTGGAGCCTGGGTGGCATCTACGCGCGGCGGTTGGCCCGGCAGTCGCCGGACAAGGTCCGCCAGGTCATCACGTTGGGCAGTCCGATCCGGCTGCAGCGCCACGACCAGAGCTGGGCCAGCCCGCTCTTCAACCGATACGCGGCGCAGCACGCCGAAGAGTTGGGATTGCCGCTGGAGCGGGACACCGCGCCGCTGACGGTGCCGGCGACGTCGATCTATTCGCGCCTCGACGGGATCGTCGCATGGCAGACCTGTCTGGACCTGCCGGGCAAGAACGCGGAGAACATCGCCGTGTGGAGCTCGCACTTCGGGTTCGGCCACAACCCCGCGGCACTGTGGGCGGTGGCGGACCGGCTGGCCCAGCCGGCCGACCGGTGGCACCGATTCAGCTCGCCTGCGCTGTTGCGAGCGGCCTATCCCACCGTCGACGTGGCCCGGCCGTAGAACCAGGCCATCACCGGGGAGCTACGCTGCCGCTATGCCGAATTTCGCCGTCGAATACACCTATGCCCCCGAGCACGCCGCGCTGCGCGATGAGCACCGTCCTGCCCACCGCGACTGGTTGGCCGCGGGCTACGAGAGCGGAGTGGTCCGCATGGCCGGCCCCTTCGCCGACGGGACCGGCGCGTGGGTGATGGTCGACGCCGCTGACCGTGCGGGTGTCGAGGACTTGCTCGCGGGTGACCCGTTCGCGGAGGTGGGCGCTATCGCCAACGTCCGAATCAACGAGTGGATCAACGTCTTCGGGCCCTTCGGCGGGTAGGAGTCGTCAGGGGACGCGAACCGTCGCGAAACCGGGGGTGACGACACCACCCCACGCTTCGATGCGGATCACTACGTCGCCCGGCCCGGTTCGCAGGGACGTGGCCGGCGGAATGCCGTTGAGCCCGCTCGATAGCTTGGCCCTGCCGGCGGCCCCCGTCGTCAAGTTGAACCACCCGACCCGGCCGAAGGCCAGGCAGCCCCACCGCCCGCGGTCGGCCCCGGTGATGGTGACGACTCCGCGTTGGCGGCCGGTCTCCACGGCACATCGGATCGGCGGGACGTCGAAGCTGCCGTTTGGATTGCCGTAGGACGCGGGCTGGATCTGGAACGGCACGACGGCCGCCGATGCCGTCGGGGGAAAGGCGAACCCCATGACCGCCGCAAGGACGACCACGATGAGCGCCTGCATTGAACGCCTCATACAACCGAGGGTAGGACGGTCATCCACGACCCGCCACCGGCTCAGCGTTTGCGGGTGGCCGCCACCTGGTCGGGAACCATGCGCCGCAGGATCTGGTCGCGGACGCGTTGCGGGGCCAGGCCGACCAGCGCCACCAGTGGCCCGACATAGCCGGGGATGGTGAGGGTGAAGCGTGGCTGCTCGATGATGTCGACGACCGCCAGCGCCACGTCGTCGGGTTGCAGCAGCTTCGCGGCACCGGTTGCGGTGCCCTCGGCCAGCTTCGTCTCGACGACTCCGGGCATGATCACCGAGAGCGTCACGCCGCTACCGCGCAGTTCTTCGCGCACCCCGGTCAGGTAACCGAGGACGCCGTGTTTGGTGGCGGCGTAAGTCGACTCGCCGGGAGGGGAGAGCTTCGACGCCGCCGAGGCGATGGTGACGATCTGCCCTTGGCCCCGGGCGCGCATTCCGGGAGCGGCCAGGCGTACGCCGCGGATCACGCCGAGCAGGTTGACCGCGACCATGGCCTCCGAGGCCTTCGGCGGCTCTTCGTCGAACGGTCCGACCCACATGATTCCGGCGTTGTTGACGAGCACGTCGATCCGGCCCAGGTCGGACTGGACGTCGGCGAGGAACTTGGTGAACGAGTCCTCGTCGGTCACGTCGAGGCGGTAACCGCGGCCGCCGATCGCTGCTGCGGTCGCGTCGGCGGCAGCCTTGTCGAGGTCGCCGATGGCCACACGCGCACCTCGGGCGGCGGTCTGCGCCGCAATGGCCGCGCCGATCCCGGCACCGCCTCCCGTGACCGCAATGACCAAACCCGATATCGCTCGCTTCCGCATGGGTCCAGCTTGTCAGAATCACCTCCGACGCAGCCTCACGGCCCCGAAGGAATTGCCATACTCAGACGCATGCACAGAGTTCAGAACCCGCGTCCGTGGATGGTCGCGGCGGTCCTCGCCGTGGTGGTGGCCGGGTTGAGCGCCTGCAGCATCGACATCAGCCCGCCGACACCGGTCGCGACGATCGGCGAATCGCGCAGCCCGGTCAACGGGTTCACCGCCGTCACCGAACCGCGTGCCGGCAGCCTCCCCGACGGCACCGAATGGAGCGTGCAGTTGCCACAGGTTCGCGGCGGCGACCGGCAGATCCGGGCGGCCTTCAACGGCAAGTTCGAGGCGATACTGCAGGTGCTCACCGGAGCGCCGAGCGGCAACGGCCTAGTCATCGGCGACGGCAGCATCGGCACGGCCGAGCGCAGCCGCGCGATCATTGGCGACCGCACCCTGTCCGGCGTGGTGATCGTGATGGCCAACGCGCGGCAAGTTGCACACCCCAGCCTCGACGTCGAGACCGCGGTCTTCAATGCGCTGACCGGCGAGGTGATCGACGAACCGTTCGCCAACCGCAGTGCCGCCGAGCGCGTCCTTGGTGAACTGGCCCCCCGATATGACCCGACGGGTCGCCTCAACAGCAGCGGCGGAGTCTCCTATGCTGGCTTGTCGACATGGGTCCCACTGCCGGAGGGACTGCACGTCTACGTCAGTGTCCCGCACGTGATGGGTGATTACCTGCCGGTGACGATCCCGTGGGACAAGGTGTCTGGACTGCTGACACCGGACGCACGAGAGGTCCTCGTGGGCTAGGCAGTCAAGATCAATTCGAGAGGAACACTGTGGCAGAGCGCATTCTGGTCGTCGGAGGGTCGTCGGGAATCGGTCGGGGAACCGCTGAGCTGCTGGCCCGGCGGGGAGCCGAGGTCACCGTCGCGGACCTCAAGCCGGGCTCGGAGGCCATGGCGTATGTCCCGGTGGAGCTGGCCGATCCGGCGAGCATCGACGAGGCGCTCGCCGCGCTCGACGGTGAGTGGGACGGCGTCGCCCACATCGCTGGGATCCCCGGAACCGCTCCTGACGACAAGGTGATCGCCGTGAACTTCCTCGGCATGCGCCGGTTTGTCACCGGCATCGCCGGGCGCATCAAGCGCGGCGGTGGCCTGGCCATCGTCGCGTCGACGGCGGGATCGGCATGGTCGTTGCGGCTGGCGCAGAACGAAGGCCTACTCGCGTCGCCGGGGTTTGCCGAAGGCTCGACGTGGTACGCCGAGAACGCCGAGGAGGGCTACCCGGCGTACTTCGTGTCGAAAGAGGCCACGGTCGCCTTCGCCAAGCAGTTCTCCGCCTACGCCTGGCGCGAGTACGGCATCCGGGTCAACACCGTGAGCCCCGGCCCGGTGGAGACGCCGATCCTGGCGGATTTCGAGGAGGAGATGGGCAAGGACGTCCTCAACACCCTCAAGACGTCGGTGGGGCGGCATGCGCAGCCCGCCGACATCGCGCCGGTGCTCGCGTTCCTGCTCTCGCCGGATGCCGGGTGGGTCATGGGGCAGGATATCCAGGTCGACGGTGGTTTCCTCGCCGGAATCTCGGCGGGCGCTGCGGCGGCCGCGACGTTCGCCGGCCAGCAGGGCTGAGCGTCGGCGCCGTCCCGGTTGCAGCGAATCCGAGCGCAATCGCCGGTACTCTCCACTGGTGACCGACACTCAGGAAGTCCCACGCCGGCGGATCGTCGTCGCGTCCATGGTGGGCACCACCATCGAATTCTTCGACTTCTACATCTATGCGACGGCCGCGGTCTTCGTGTTCCCGAAGCTGTTCTTCCCGTCGGGAAATCAGACGGCCAGCCTCTTGGCGTCGTTCGCCGTCTTCGGCGTCGCGTTCGTCGCGCGACCCGTCGGCTCGGTGCTGTTCGGGCACTTCGGCGACCGCATCGGGCGCAAGGCGACGCTCGTCGGATCGCTGCTGACGATGGGAATCGCGACGTTCGTCATCGGTCTGCTCCCGACGTACGAGTCCATCGGCTATGCCGCACCGATTCTGCTGGCGGTGCTGCGCTTCTGCCAGGGCGTCGGGCTCGGCGGCGAATGGTCGGGTGCGGCGCTGCTTGCGACCGAGACCGCCGAGGAGGGCAAGCGCGGGTGGGCGGCGATGTGGCCTCAGCTCGGTGCGCCGCTGGGCTTCCTGCTGGCCAACGGTGTCTTCCTCTCGCTGATGGTCGGCATGGACTTCGACAAGAACACCTCGCCGATCGACCACTCCTTCTACACGTGGGGTTGGCGCGTGCCGTTCCTGGCCAGCGCGATCATGGTCATCGTCGGCCTGTACGTGCGACTGCGGCTCACCGAGACGCCGGTGTTCCGGGCGGCGGTCGAGGCGGGGGAGAAGGTCAAGGCACCCCTGGCCACCGTCCTGCGCACCGCGTGGCGGCCTCTGATCCTGGGCACCTTCATCATGCTGGCCACGTACACGTTGTTCTATCTGATGACTGCGTGGGCCAGCTCGTACGGCACCAAGAAGTCGACCGCCGAGCACGTGACGAACTTGGGCATTCCGGCGACGCGGTTCATCGAGCTGCAGCTGATCGCCGTCCTGTTCTTCGCGGTGTGCATCCCATTGTCGGGGTGGCTGGCCGACCGGATGGGTCGCAAGCCGGTGTTGATCTCGATCACGGTCGGGATCATCGTTTTCGGCCTGACCTTCGACAAGCTGATCGGGCCCGCCGTCGCCAGTGAGGCGTCGATGCTGGGCTTCCTCATCGTCGGCATGACGCTGATGGGCCTGACTTTCGGCCCGATGAGCGCGGTCCTGCCGGAGCTGTTCCCCACCAACGTCCGCTACACGGGTTCGGGGATCTCCTACAACATGGCGTCGATCATCGGCGCGGCCGTCGCCCCGTTCATCGCGACCGCCCTCGCGGCCAGCCACGGCGTCGGCGCTGTGGGCATCTACCTCGCGGTGGCGGCTGCGATCACGTTGGTCGCGCTGGTCCTCGCCCCGGAGACCCGCGACGTGGAGCTGACCAAGGTCTGAGCGGATGCGCGGGCTCCTGCTGGCCGATGTGGTCGCGACGTCGAATCTCGTCGCGGCGACCCGCTCGCGGACGGCGAAGACCGCGGCGATCGCCGAACTGCTGGGGCGGGCCGTCGACGAGGAGATCGCGCCGGTCACCGCGTGGTGCTCCGGCGAACTCCTGCAGGGCCGGCTCGGCGTCGGATGGGCGGGTCTGCAGAAGCTGAGCCGTCAGGCACCGTCGTCGACGGCGTCGCTCACCGTCGCCGGGGTCGATGCGGGGTTCACGCGTCTGGCCGGGATCAGTGGCGCCGGATCGGCACTCCTGCGCGCCGAGGAGGTCGGCGCACTCTTCGCCGCGGCGACCGACGCCGAGCAAATATTCTTGCGCGGATTGCTGTCGGGTGAGCTGCGGCAGGGGGCGCTGGCTGGCGTGGTGACTGACGCGGTTGCGGTTGCCGCCGGGCTGCCCAAGGAGATGGTGCGACGCGCGGTGATGCTCTCGGGGTCGTTGCCGACGACGGCGCGGCTGGCCTTGACCGAGGGAGCCGCGGGGCTGCGCGGCTTGGGCATCGTCGTCGGACGGCCGCTGGAACCGATGCTCGCCACCCCGGCGTCGTCCGCGCAGGAGGTGTGGGACGAACTCGGCCCGCAGGTCGTCGTCGACGCCAAGTACGACGGCGCGCGCATCCAGGTGCACCGACGAGGGACGGAGATTTCGGTTTTCACCCGCTCGCTGCGTGAGATCACCGGGGCGGTGCCTGAGGTCGTGCGTCTCGTCGCGGAGCTCGATTGCGAGACGATCATCCTCGACGGGGAGACCCTCGCTATCACCGACGACGGCCGGCCGCGGCCGTTCCAGGACACCATGAGCGGCTTTAGCGCTGCGGGTCGGGAATCCGACGACGGAGGTGTGCTGCGGCCCTACTTCTTCGACTGCCTGCACCTCGACGGCGCGGACCTGATCGACGAGCCGCTGGTGGATCGGCTGGCCGCGTTGGAGGCGGTGGCGCCGGGACTGCGGATCCCGAGCACGACGGTGACTAGCGCCGACGAGATCGGGGCGGTCTTCGATCGTGTGGTCGCCGACGGCCACGAGGGCGTGATGGTCAAGTCGCCGTCGGGGGTCTACGCGGCGGGGCGGCGCGGGCGGTCGTGGCAGAAGATCAAACCGGTCCATACCTTCGACCTCGTGGTGCTGGCCGCCGAGTGGGGGTCGGGCCGACGACGCGGCTGGCTGTCCAACATCCACCTGGGCGCCCGCGACCCCGCGGGTGGGCCGCCGATCATGGTCGGCAAGACCTTCAAGGGCATGACCGACGAACTGCTGGCCTGGCAGACTACGACGTTCCCGCAATACGAGACGTCACGCGAGGACTACACCGTCTACGTGCGGCCCGAACTGGTCGTCGAGATCGCCGTCGACGGTGTGCAGCGCAGCACTCGCTATCCGGGTGGTCTCGCTCTGCGATTCGCGCGGGTGGTGCGCTACCGGCCGGACAAGACACCTGATCAGGCCGACACGATCGGCGACCTGGCCCGGCTAGGAGCGTAGGCCACGCCGACTGGGCCCTCCTAGGTCGCCGAGTGGGCCGTCGCAGGTCGTCGAGTGGGCCGAACCAGTTTGCCGAGGGGGCCGTCCGAGGTTCTCGAGTGGGTCCGGTTCGGTCCCTACTGAGTCGTTTGTCGAGCGCTAAGAATCAGTGGTGCCGTGTTGACCAGCGGTTTCGACGGCTGACATCGGCTGCGGCTGTCGGCTCACGGATCCGAACGGGTCCGCGCTGCGTCTAACGGGGTATGGACACCTTTGAAGACGCTAGAAACGAGCACTTCCGCGGCCTTGTCGGACGGATGGCCGCCTCGGTTCCGGTCGACACTCGATGTATTGACGGAACGACGCAGGTGGGACGTTCGGTGCTGCTCTCGGCGCGGGAGCGTGTCGTAGCGACCGCGTCGAGGGCAAGGGGGGAGTCCGTAGTGGCCGGTGTCGCCGCGTCGATTCTGCACGGGAGTCTCTGGTTCGATGCCGAGTTCAAGATCGAACTGCTGCATCCGATATCGGGGGCCAGTCGGCATGGGACAGGCCGGATCACCCACCGTTTTCAAGTGGCCCCTACCGACGTCATTGAACTCGACGGCATTCTCGTCACGACCCCGGTGCGCACTGCCTTCGATGTCGGCCGAATTACCCCTGACTGGCGCGGTCTCGGACACCTCGACGCTCTGCACCGCGCGACGAGATTTTCGGTCGCTGACTTGTGCCGGTACGTGGAGTGGCATGCCGGCTGGCGCCACATCCGTCAGCTTCGGGCGATCGCGCCGCTCATTGACGGGGCAGCTGAGTCGCCTCCGGAGAGCTGGCTCAGGCTACTGATGTTTCGCGGCGGGCTTCCGACACCCGAGCTCCAGATAGAGGTAGCCGACGAGAGTGGGCACGTCTTCGCCCGGGCCGACATCGGCTATCGGGAGGAGAAGGTCGACATCGAGTACGACGGCGAGGAGTTCCACGGCCTGCCGTGGCAACGGGCGCGTGATGCGCGGCGGGACGCGAAGCTCAAAGCGTTGGGGTGGAAGGTCATCCGCGTCGACGCGGAGCGCCTTCGCGAAAGGCCGTGGACGATTCTCACGGAGATCGAGACCGCACTTCACCGGCGCAGGGCGTACTGAGGCCCTCGGGAGGGCCCTTGGCGTGGGGGCGGGCCCAGTCGGCGACCCCGGACGGCCCAGCCGGCGACCCCGGACGGCCCAGCCGGCGGGCGGGGAGGGCCCAGTCGGCGGGCGGGGAGGGCCCAGTCGGCGGGCGGGGAGGGCCCAGTCGGCGGGCGGGGAGGGCCCAGTCGGCGGGCGGGGAGGGCCCAGTCGGCGTTAGAACTGGACTTGCGGCGGAGCCTGCTGGCCCTCGGGGGCCCGGTAGAACTCGCGGGCCTTCACTCCGGCGACACCGCTGAAGAACATCCACGGAATCGTCTGCACCAGCTTGTTGAGGCGCGACACGGCGTCGTTGTAGTACTGCCGCGCGAAGCTCAGCTTGTTCTCGGTGTCGCTCAGCTCGTTCTGCAGCTGGATGAAGTTGGCCGATGCCTTCAGGTCGGGGTAGTTCTCGGCGACCGCGAACAGTCGGCCCAGCGCTCCGGTGAGGGCCTGGTCGGCGGCGGCCTTCTGTTCGACGGTGCCGTTCTGTGCGGCCTGCGCGACGGCGCCGCGGGCCCGGGCGACCTCCTCGAAGACACCGCTCTCGTGGGCGGCGTAGCCCTTGACGGTGTTCACCAGGTTCGGGATCAGGTCGGCTCGCCGGGTCAGTTGGACGTCGATGCCGCCGAGCGATTCCTGGGCGGTGATGTCGGCCTTGCGCAGCTTGTTGAAGCCGACAACACCGAACAGCAGGAGCAAGACGATGAACACCACCACGATGAGCAAGATAAGAGCAGCGGACACGATGGTCCCCTTTCGTCGTTGATTGGTATCGAGGTTACCTGCGCAAGAGCGCTGCGTGGCTCACCACGAGCCGCCGCCTCCGCCGCCTCCGCCTCCGCCGGAGAACCCGCCACCGGAGAATCCTCCGCCGCTGCTGCTCGACGCGGCCTGGCTGGCCGTGTACGCCGAGATCGACGACGAGAGGCTGGACTCGAAACTGCCGATGCCGCCGGGGCCGCTCAACAGCATCGCGGGGACCGGTGTGCCGTGTGGGGTGACGATCCACGACGGTGTCGGCGGTTCGGTGCCCATCGCCATCCGGTACTTGTTCGCCCAGGCCGCTGCCGCGCCGAAGGCGACGGCGTAAGGGATGTAGGACGTGTAGAGGTCCTTGCGGGCGCTGAAGTCGAGGCGCTCCTTGTTCGACGTCGTCGACAGGAGGCGCTCGAACCCGCCAGCGCGTGACCAGATGTCGCGGCCCAGAAGGGTGCGTCGGGTGCCGACGCCCGAGACATAGAGGCCCGCGCCACCGATAGCGAAGGCGGCGATGGGCAGGGTCACGAGGGAGAACGGATACCACCGGAAGATCAGCATCAGCGCCGCTAGAGCGAAGGCTACGAACACCAGGCCGCGGCCCAGCGACTCGAAGGCACTGCGTTGGATCGCGCCGGACTGCACGCCCCAGATCTTGACCGCGGTGTCGACGGCCGACTGTGCCGACTGGAGTTCTTCGCCCGCACTCACCGTGCCGTCGGCCTTGAAGGTGCGGCCGGTGTCGGTGATGCCGAGCGCCTGGCCCGCGGCCTGGCACACGGGATCGGCCTGCGCCCACGTTTGGGCGTCGGCTTCCGAGACGACGGTGAAGTCGCCGCTGTCTTCGCGTACGAGACGCACGAGCTTCTGCTCGGCCAGAAAGAGCAGGGTGGCGGTGAGGGCCTTGGTCGGCACGCTCTCATGCGCCACGTAGTACGCCTGGACAGGCGAGAGGAAGCCGCGGCGGTGCGGATCGGCCGGCGGCTCGAACATGACAGGGAGCAGCGGGATCTCTTCGCGGCTGCGCCAGGTCCACAGCGCGCCGAGTGCGAGGGTCACCAGCGAGACGAGGAGGATCACGATCACCAGCGGGAGCGATCGCCCGAGGACCGGGTCGAGCCGGATGGACCACGGGACCGTCGAGCGCTTCGGCGGGGCGAGGTCGAGGTCGGCGAGGAGGGCGACGCCGTTGTTCGAGCCGAGGTTGCCGGTGGTGACGACCACCGAGTCGTCGCCGTCGCGATGTGCTTCACAAGGTGCGTTGCTGCTGGTGGCGCAAGCGACGCTGGTCACCGGTGCAGGTAGTGCGACGGTGACGCGCGACTGCGCGATCGGCATGGACCAGCCGTCGGCGACGACCCGCCACCGGAACCGGGACTTGTCCCGATTGCCCCAGCTCGCCGTCGCCTCGCCGTCGCCGGGACGGCTGTTGGCGGGCTCGAGTACGCCGTCGATCGTGTAACTGATCACGTACTCGTGGGTGCCGGAGTCGACGTACCGGTCGGCCGAACCGATCTTTGCGACGCGGAAGCGCTTGCCCCGTTCCCACAACAACGTGAACGGTTCGGAGTGACCGTCCAGCGACACCCGGATGTCCTTGGGCACGTACCGCACATGCGGGTCGGATGAGTCGGCGACGTCCCAGTACCGGAAGATGCCGTGGCGTCCGAGCGGGAATTCCGTCGTCAGGGTCTCGACCGCGTGGAGCTTCCCGTCGCGGTCGACGCGGTACTGAGCCTGGTAATCGAGGATCCGGACCGGGTCGGCGGATCCACTCCCGGAGCTGCTCGTGAGCAACGAGATCGGCAGGCAGAGGCCGATCGCAGTGAGGAGCGCGACGATGAAGGAGAGGAAGACCCTGCGCACCATGGCAGCCTAACGCGAAACGACCGTCGCGTTCGAGAAGAACGCGACGGTCGCTTCACTATCCCAAAGATTTCGGGGACAGGGGTTGTGTTTTTACCGGGGGTATACGAACGGGCGGAGCCCCCGTACGACTACTTCTTGCCGCCCAGGATGCTGCCGAGGATGTTGCCGAGAGCGCCACCGGCACCGCCGCCCTGCTGGCCGCCGCCACCACCGAGCATGCCGCCGAGGATGCTGCCCAGGCCGCCGCCTGCACCGCCGCCACCGAGCGCACTGCCCAGGATGCTGCCAAGGGCGTCACCGGCACCGCCGCCCCCCTGCGCCTGACCGGCCGGGGCTGCGCCGCCCTTGCCGCCCAAGAGCTTCTGGGTCACGAACGCGATGACCATCGGTGCGAGCAGCGGCAGGAGCTTCTGCATGAGGTCGGAGCTGACACCCGCCGGGGCCTGCCCGGCTGCGGCGTGGGCGACCTGGTCGCTCTGATCGCCGAAGAGGCTCTTGACCACAGCATCGCCGTCACCCGCGTCGGCGGCCGCTTCGAGACCGTCAGGAGCGGGTCCGTCGGTGTCCGCGTGAGCCTGCAGGCCGGCAAGCAGAGTGGGGACAGCCTGCTGTACCGCAGCGGTCGCGGTGGCGTCGTCGACGCCCAGCTTCTGGGCGATGTCATCGATGGGAATGGACTTCAGCAGGGCATCGAGATCGGACACGGGTACTCCTTTGTCGGTGCGCCGTGGACTGCTTTCGGTCCGCGGTCGCGGGGTGAGTTCATGCTACCGAATTGACGAATCGCGCCGCTTCACTTACCGCTTGGCGCGATTCCGGGGACAGCGCGGGGAAGAGCTGGAAGACGTGCCCCTGGTCCGGCCATTGCTGGAGCTCGGATTGTGCGCCTGCCGCCACCAGTGCGGCGTGCAGGAAGCGGGCATCGTCGGCCATGACTTCGCGGGCGCCGACCTGGATCAGCGTCGTCGGGAGATCGTCGGTCGGGCGCAGCGACACGGTCATCCGCGGATGGTCGGCCCGCGCGCCGGCGGTGTACATCTCCAGGAAGTGCTGGCCCAGGCGGGCGCTGAAGTACGGATCCCGGAATCCGCGGGCCTCCCGCGCCAGGGCGAGGCCGAAGGTGGGATCCATCAACGGCGAGAACAGGAGCATCGCCCGCGGCTGGGGCCGGGACTGCGCCTGGTTGGCGGCGAGCAGGTCCATCGCGAGGTGGCCGCCGGCCGAGTCGCCCGCGACGATGATGTTCTCCGGGCGGTAGCCCTGGTCGAGGAGCCACTGGTAGCCGCGTACGGTGTCGTCGCCGGCCGCGGGGAAGCGGTGCTTGGGACCCAACCGGTAGTCGAGGCTGAAGGCGACCCGGTCGGTGCGCTGTGACAGCCGCGAAACGAGCCCGCGGTGGGTGCGGGGGCTGCAGATGACATAGCCGGACCCGTGGAGGTAGTAGATGACGCGGGTGTCGGCGATGCGGCGCTGCCCCACGCGTGGGCCCCACACCCATTCGCCGCGGACCTGTTCGTCGCCGAGGTGGCGGTGGACCGTCTCGGTGCGGGTGCCCGGGGGAACCGGGCACATCAGGCTGAGGCCGCCGTTGAGCAACGGGCGCATTGTGGTGATCAGCCCTGGAGTACCGATCCGGCCGAGGGAGGAGGCGGGGTTAACCACGCGGGTGAACGAGCTGTTCATCGCCCGGACCCGGAACGATCCGCGGCTGGGAACGCCTGTGTTCACACTCACAAATGTGGACTGTACTGCGACCGTGACGCTGAACCGGAGCGTTTCGGACGGAGTGTCTTTTTTTAGTCGAGCAGGACGCGGGGCGGCCCTGGGGGTCCGGCGTACCGTCGAAACTTGCAGGTCACTTCGTTGGATCGGCTGCAAGGGGCGAACCGATTTCACGTCGTGGCAAAGTCCGTGGGAGAATGGCAGCACATCTGAATCGTCAGCAATGACGCTGACTACTCGTCGCACAGCCTGCGACGGAGATTCACCCACAGTCCAATTGTTTGGGGTGCTCAGCGTCGCGCACCGTAGCAAGTGCAAAGGGGCGACCATGAAGAGTGCTCCGGGACCCGTCGGTCTCTACGATCCCGCTTTCGAACACGACGCGTGCGGCGTCGCGTTCGTCGTCGACATGCACGGCCGCAAGAGCCGTGACATCGTCGAAAAGGCGATCACCGCGCTGGTGAACCTGGAGCACCGCGGTGCTGCCGGTGCCGAGCCGAACACCGGTGACGGCGCGGGCATCCTGATCCAGATCCCCGATGCCTTCTTCCGGGCCGTCGTGGACTTCGAGTTGCCGCCGGAAGGCTCCTACGCCACCGGTATCGCCTTCCTGCCGCAGGGCAGTGCCGATGCGAACGCGGCGGTCGAGGGCGTTGACGAGATCGTCGGCGAATTGGGCCTGACCGTGCTCGGTTGGCGCGACGTCCCGATCGACGATTCTCCGATCGGCGCACTGGCGCGCGATGCGATGCCGACGTTCCGCCAGGTGTTCATCGGTGGTGCGAGCGGGGACGAATTGGAGCGCCGGGCGTACCTGGTACGTAAGCGTGTCGAGCACGAGCTCGGCCGCAAGGGCGCCGGCCGCGGCGCACAGGCGTCGAACACCGTCTACTTCCCGAGCCTGTCCGGGCGCACCTTTGTCTACAAGGGCATGCTGACGACTCCGCAGCTGCGCGGCTTCTACTTGGACCTGCAGGACGAGCGCGTGGTCAGCGCCTTGGGCCTGGTGCACTCGCGCTTTTCCACCAACACCTTCCCGAGTTGGCCGCTCGCGCACCCGTACCGCCGGGTCGCCCACAACGGCGAGATCAACACGGTCAACGGCAACGAGAACTGGATGCGGGCGCGTGAGGCGCTCATGGACACCTCGATCTTCGGTGAGGGCAACGAGCACCTGTTCCCCGTCTGTACCCCGAAGGCATCGGACACCGCACGCTTCGACGAGGCGCTGGAACTGCTGCACCTGGCCGGGCGCCCGCTGCAGCACGCCGTGCTCATGATGATTCCGGAGGCCTGGGAACGCCACGAGTCGATGAAGCCGGAGCACCGGGCGTTTTACGAGTACCACTCGGCGCTCATGGAGGCCTGGGACGGCCCGGCGTCGGTGTGCTTCACCGACGGCACCGTCATCGGCGCCGTCCTCGACCGCAACGGCCTGCGTCCCTCGCGCATCTGGGTCACCAAGGACGGCCTGGTCGTCCTCGGTTCGGAGGTCGGCGTCCTCGACATCGACCACGCCGACGTCGTCGCGAAGCTGCGGCTGCAGCCGGGCAAGATGTTCCTCGTCGACACCGCGCAGGGCCGCATCGTCGACGACGTGGAGATCAAGGACGAGCTGGCCGCCGAGCATCCCTACCAGGAGTGGCTCGACAACAACCAGATCCATCTGTCGGACCTCCCGGCGCCCGAGCACATCCATATGTCGCACAAGCGCGTCGCCCACCGCCAGCAGCTGTTCGGCTACACCAACGAGGACTTGAACCTGTTGGTGAAGCCGATGGCCGTCACCGGCGCCGAGGCGATCGGCTCGATGGGCACCGACACCCCGGTCGCGGTCCTCTCGGCTCGCTCGCGACTGTTGTTCGACTACTTCCAGCAGTTGTTCGCGCAGGTGACCAACCCGCCGCTGGACGCCATCCGCGAGGAGATCGTCACCAGCCTCGGTCAGCGCATCGGCGGCGAGCGCGACCTGCTGCACCCGACGCCGGAGTCGGCCCGCCAGATCGTGCTGCCCAGCCCGATCCTGGACAACGACGACCTGCGCCGACTGATCAAGATCGACGGTGAGGGCACGGGCTTCCCGTCGGTGCACATCCACGGCCTGTACCCGGTTGCGGAGGGCGGCGCGGGCTTGCGCGCCGCGCTGGCCGACGTGTGCGGCCAGGTGTCGGCGGCGATCGCCGACGGTGCGCGCCTGGTGATCCTGTCCGACCGCGAGTCCGACGAGACGCTCGCGCCGATCCCGTCGCTGCTGCTGACGTCGACGGTCCACCATCACCTGGTCCGGGAGAAGACCCGTGGGCGCGCCAGCCTGATCGTCGAATCCGGTGATGCACGCGAGGTCCACCACATGGCCGCGCTCATCGGCTTCGGCGCCTCGGCGATCAACCCGTACATGGCGTTCGAATCGATCGAGGACATGCTGGAGTCGGGTGCCATCGTCGGTGCGACCGGCGACCACGCGTCCGACTTCGCGACCGCGCGCGCCAACTACATCAAGGCCGCCGGCAAGGGCGTGCTCAAGGTGATGAGCAAGATGGGCATCTCCACGGTCCCGTCGTACAACGGTGCGCAACTGTTCCAGGTCATCGGCCTGAACCAGGAGACCTGCGACGAGTTCTTCACCGGCTGCGTCAGCCAGCTCGACGGCATTGGGCTCGACGAGCTCGCCGACGAGGTCGCGGCGCGCCACCACCTGGCCTTCCTGTCGCGCCCCTCGGAGTGGGCGCACCGCGAGCTGGAGGTCGGCGGCGAGTACCAGTGGCGTCGTGAGGGCGAATACCACTTGTTCAACCCGGACACGGTGTTCAAGTTGCAGCACTCCACCCGCACTGGCCAGTACAAGGTGTTCAAGGAGTACACCGCGATGGTCGACGACCAGTCGCGGCGCCTGGGCACCCTGCGCGGCCTGTTCGACTTCAAATTCGGCGACCGCGACCCCATCCCGATCGACAAGGTCGAGCCGGCCAGCGAGATCGTGAAGCGCTTCTCGACGGGCGCGATGAGCTACGGCTCGATCTCGGCGGAGGCGCACGAGACGCTGGCGATCGCGATGAACCGTATCGGCGGCCGCTCGAACTCCGGTGAGGGCGGCGAGGATCCGCGCCGGTTCAGCCGCGACGAGAACGGCGACTGGCGCCGCTCGGCGATCAAGCAGGTGGCGTCTGGCCGGTTCGGCGTGACGAGCAACTACCTGAGCAACTGCACCGACATCCAGATCAAGATGGCCCAGGGCGCCAAGCCCGGCGAGGGCGGGCAGCTGCCGCCGCACAAGGTGTACCCGTGGGTCGCCGAGGTGCGCGGCTCGACGCCGGGCGTCGGCCTCATCTCGCCGCCGCCGCACCACGACATCTACTCGATCGAGGATCTGGCCCAGCTGATCCACGACCTGAAGAACGCCAACCCGGAGGCGCGCATCCACGTGAAGCTCGTCTCCGAGATCGGCGTCGGCACGGTCGCCGCGGGCGTCTCCAAGGCGCACGCCGACGTGGTGCTGATCTCCGGGTACGACGGCGGCACCGGTGCCAGCCCGTTGACCTCGCTCAAGCACGCGGGGGCGCCGTGGGAGATCGGCCTGGCCGAGACCCAGCAGACGCTGCTGCTCAACGGACTGCGCGACCGCATCGTCGTGCAGGTCGACGGTCAGATGAAGACCGGCCGCGACGTCGTCATCGCCGCCCTGCTCGGCGGTGAGGAGTTCGGTTTCGCCACCGCTCCGCTGGTGGTCTCCGGCTGCATCATGATGCGCGTCTGCCACCTCGACACTTGCCCGGTGGGCGTCGCTACGCAGAACCCGTTGCTGCGCGAACGCTTCAGCGGCAAGCCGGAGTTCGTCGAGAACTTCATGTACTACATCGCCGAAGAGGTGCGCGAGTTGTTGGCACGCCTGGGCTTCCGCACGTTGCAGGAGGCGGTCGGTCACGTCGAGGCGCTGGACACGACCAAGGCGTTGGCGCACTGGAAGGACTCGAAGGCCGGCAAGCTCGACCTGAGCCCGATCCTCGAGCAGCCCGAGTCACCGTTCATGAACCAGGACCTCTACTGTTCGGGCCGTCAGGACCATGGCCTGGACAAGGCGCTGGACCAGGCGCTGATCTCCGAATGCCGACAGGCGATCGACACGTCGACGCCGATCTCGCTCTCGAAGAGCATTAGCAACGTGAACCGGACCGTCGGCACGATGCTGGGCCACGAGGTCACCAAGGTGCACGGCGTGCACGGCCTGCCCGACGACACGATCCAGATCGCGTTCACCGGGTCGGCGGGCAACAGCTTCGGCGCTTTCGTGCCGTCGGGCATCACGCTGCGGCTGCAGGGCGACGCCAACGACTTCGTCGGCAAGGGCCTTTCGGGCGGACGGATTGTCGTGCGTCCCACGGATACGGTCCCGGCCGGATTCGTGGCGGAAGACAACATCATCGCCGGCAACGTGATCGGCTTCGGCGGCACGTCGGGATCGATCTACCTGCGGGGCATCGTGGGCGAGCGGTTCTGCGTCCGCAACTCCGGCGTCACCGCCGTCGTCGAGGGTGTCGGCGACCACGCGTGTGAGTACATGACCGGCGGCCGGGTGATCATCCTGGGCGCCACCGGGCGCAACGTCGCGGCCGGCATGTCAGGCGGTATCGCCTACTTCTACGACCCGGACGACAAGTTGGTGGAGAACCTCAACCCGGAACTGGTCGACGTCGAGCAGCTCGGCGCCGACGACCTCGCCTTCCTGGAGGAGACGATCGCCGACTACCGCAAGGAGACCGATTCGCCGGTCGCCGCGGCGATTCTCGCGGATTTCGACGCCGCAAAGGCGCACTTCCGCAAGGTGATGCCCCGCGACTACAAGCGGGTCCTTCTGGCCATCGAGGCCGCCGAGCGTGACGGCCGCGATGTCAACGACGCGATCATGGAGGCGGCAAATGGCTGACACACGCGGATTCCTCAAGCACACCGAGCGGGAACTGCCCACCCGCCGTCCCGTCGAGCTGCGACTGCTCGACTGGAAAGAGGTCTACACCGAGTTCGAGGACGCCACCCTGCAGACCCAGGCGAGCCGCTGCATGGACTGCGGTGTGCCGTTCTGCCACAACGGGTGCCCGTTGGGGAACCTGATCCCGGAGTGGAACGACCTCGTCTACCGCGGTCGCTGGACCGACGGCATCGACCGCCTGCATGCGACCAACAACTTCCCGGAGTTCACCGGGCGGTTGTGTCCGGCGCCGTGTGAGGCCTCGTGCGTGCTGGGCATCAACCAGCCGCCGGTGACCATCAAGCAGGTTGAGGTCGAGCTCATCGAGAAGGCCTTCGACACCACCGGGGTGGAGCCCGTGCCGCCGACGGTGCGCACCGGCAAGTCGGTGGCCGTCGTTGGGTCCGGCCCGGCCGGTTTGGCCGCGGCCCAGCAGCTCACCCGTGCCGGACACGCGGTGACGCTGTTCGAGCGCGCCGACCGCATCGGCGGGCTGCTGCGCTACGGCATCCCCGAGTTCAAGATGGAGAAGCACTACATCGACCGTCGTCTCAAGCAGATGGAGGCTGAGGGCACGGTGTTCCGTCCCGGCGTCAACGTCGGCGTCGACGTGACCGTCGAGCAGCTGCGCGCCGACTTCGACGCGGTGGTGCTCTCGGTCGGCTCGACCATCGGGCGCGACCTGCCGATCCCCGGGCGCGAGCTCGACGGCATCCACCAGGCGATGGAGTTCCTGCCGCAGGCCAACCGCGTGCAGCACGGCGACACGGTCGAGGGCCAGATCGTCGCGACCGGCAAGAAGGTCGTGATCATCGGCGGCGGCGACACCGGCGCGGACTGCCTGGGCACGTCGCTGCGCCAGGGTGCTGAGATCGTCCACCAATTCGAGATCATGCCGCGCCCGCCGGGCGAGCGCGCCGCATCGACGCCGTGGCCGACCTACCCCCTGATGTACCGCGTCTCCTCGGCCCACGAGGAGGGCGGTGAGCGCGTGTTCAGCGTGAACACCGAGGCGTTCAGCGGCGCTGACGGCAAGGTCACCGGCCTGCGCGCCCACGAGGTGAAGATGGTCGACGGCCGGTTCCAGAAGGTTGAAGGCAGCGATTTCGACCTCGACGCCGACCTCGTGCTCCTCGCGATGGGCTTTGTCGGCCCGGAGCGCAACGAGTTGCTCGAGGGCCTGGGCGTCACCTACGACGAGCGCGGCAACATCAAGCGCAACGACGACTTCGCCGCCGTCGGCGTGCCGGGCGTATTCGTGGCCGGTGACGCCGGTCGCGGCCAGTCGCTGATCGTCTGGGCCATCGCCGAGGGCCGTTCGGCGGCTGCGGCTGCGGACCGGTTCCTGATGGGTCAGACCGACCTTCCGGCGCCGATCGTGCCGACCCAGGTGGCTCAGCGCTGAGCCACGCCCGATTCGCTCTCAATTACTCAATTCGATACCGTTAATCAATCCCCGCATGCACGCGCACGACAGTTCATGGAGTTATTACATGTCCGCCCTCAATCGCCAGACGAAGACGGCCCGCCGGCCTTTCCAGCTGATTAATCGCGCTGCCGGTCACATCCGACGGCCGCTGGTCGCCCGGCAGCTCCCGGAGAGCGCTGAGCGCCTCGCCACCGACGCCGACCTGAAGGCGCTCGCCTAGCTGCGACGGCTACGACGCCGACGGGGCGGCGACGGTCGCTCCAGTGCCCGCGAATTCGACGGTGTCCCCGTCAACCAGCTGGCGCCCCCGGCGTCGCTCGACGTCGCCGTTGACGCGGACCAAGCCGTCGGCGATGACGGCCTTGGCGTCGGCGCCGGAATCAATGAGGTTGGCCAGTTTGAGGAACTGGCCCAATCGGATCGTGGGGGTATCAATGAGGACTTCGTCCATGGCGACAGTGTAGGGCCGTGCGGTCTACCGTGGACCGGGTGCACCGGTCGGCAACGCAACCCCGTGGATACTTCACCGACGCGCCGCACATCGCGTCGGTGGTCGTCGGCACCTTGGCCGCGATGTCGCTGTTGTCGTCGCTGTCCCCGCGGATCCGTCATCTCTTGCGCATCCCACGCGCGTTCATCGACGACTACGTCGTCACGATGCCTGACACCAGCTTTGCCTGGGCCTTTGTCCTGACGTTGCTCGCCATCGCGCTGGGCCACCGCAAGCGGGTGGCGTGGTGGATCTCGGTCGCCTACCTGCTCGCCTACGCCGGATCCAACATCGCGGTCATCGCCGGAGCCGAGCCCTTCTGGTTGGTCGGAGAGGCCAGTGGTGACCGTGTGCGCGCGGGGTTCGGGCTGGCCATCGACCTCGCCTGCCTGGCGTTCCTCCTCGCGACGCGCAAACAGTTCTCCACCCGGGTCCGCCGCGGTGCGGTGCTGACCGCGACGGCCACCCTGGTCGCTGGCCTGGCGGTGGGCACCCTGCTCGGTTGGGGTCTGGTCGAGTTGTTCCCCGACACCCTCGCGCACGGTGAGCGGTTGCCCTATGCGGCCAACCGGGTTGTCGCGTTCGCCGCGGTCGACCAGCGCAGCTTCGACGGTCATCACACCATCGGCCCGGTCAACGGGCTGCTCGGGCTCTTCGGGGCTCTCGCGCTGCTGGCGGCGACTCTGGTGCTGTTCCGGTCGCAGCGGCTCTCCGGCCTGATCACCGCGCCCGACGAGCGGCTCATCCGTGCGCTGATCACCACCTTCAACGACGACGATTCGCTGGCCTACTTCTCCACGCGCCGCGACAAGGCCGTCGTGTTCTCTCCCGACGGCCGTGCTGCCATCACTTATCGGGTGGAGGTGTCGGTGGGCATGGCCGGCGGTGACCCGATCGGCGATCCCGCCTCGTGGCCGGCCGCGATCGCGGAGTTCCTCGGTGTGTGCGAGAGCTACGGGTGGCATCCCGCCGCGATCGGCGTCAGTGAGCGCGGTGCCGCAGCCTACGAACGGGCCGGGCTCAGCCTGCTGCGCATTGGTGACGAGGCGATCCTGCATCCGCGGGGCTTCACGTCGACCGGGCCCGATATGCGCAACGCGCGCCACGCCGTGGCCCGCGCCCGGCGGATGGGACTAGAGGTGCGGATTCGGCGCCACCGCGACATCCCCGACGCCGAGATGGCCGCATTGGTGGCATTGGCCGATGACTGGCGAGACACAGACGAGGAGCGCGGATTCGCGATGGCGCTCGGTCGGCTCGGCGACCCGCAGGACGGGAACTGCCTCTTCGTCGAAGCGGTCTCCGGCCTGGACACCGACGATCCGCGCACGGTCGGGATGCTGTCGTTCGTACCGTGGGGCCGCACCGGTGCCTCGCTGGACGTGATGCGGCGCGATCGAACCTCGGGCAATGGGATCGTCGAGCTGATGGTCGTCGAATTGATGGCGCAGGGCGACGACTTCGGCCTCACCGAGGTGTCACTGAACTTCGCCGCCTTCCGCGAGATCTTCGAGCAGGGTGAGCGCTTGGGCGTCGGACCGGTGGTGCGGGCGACGCATGCGGTGCTGACCTTTGCGTCGAGGTTCGTCCAGATGGAGTCGCTGTACCGGTCCAACGCCAAGTACCGGCCCCAATGGGTGCCCCGCTATCTGGCGTTCTCCGATGCCCGGGCCATTCCCCGCGTCGGGACGGCGGCCATCGTGACCGAGGGGTTCGTCTCCCTCCCCACGTTCTCCGCCAAGCGCCGCGAGCGCGGCGGGCCGTCGGCGATCCCGCCCGGGGTCGACCTCGACTCCCTCGTTGCCGAGCTTTCCGACGAGGCTGCGGCCGGCCCACCACCGGCCCACCGCCCGGAACAGGTGCGGGTGCGCATGGGCAAACTGGAGCGGCTGCGCGACGAGGGTGTCGAGGCCTACCCGCCGGCCGATCCCGCGATCCGGCCGACGCACACGGCTGCAGAGGCGTTGGCGCAGCCGCCGGGAACAGTCGTCGCCGTGGCCGGACGGGTGGTCGCGCTGCGCGACTTCGGCGGCGTGGTGTTCGCCGATCTGCGCGACTGGTCGGGGCTGGTCCAAGTCCTGTTCGAAGTGCGGTCGGATTCAGCGGCCCAGCCGGACTTGACGGCCGCGTTTGCGCGCGACGTCGATCTCGGCGACCTGGTTCGCGTTGAAGGGAGAGTGGGCTCCTCGCGCGCCGGGGCGATCTCGGTACTGGCGCAGGGATGGGCCATGCTCGGCAAGTGCCTGCACCCGCTGCCCGACAAGTGGCGGGGACTGGCCGATCCGGAGGCCAAGGTGCGCCAGCGCTACCTCGACCTCGCGATCGACCCGGCTGCGCGCGACCTGCTGGTGGCACGCGCGAAGGTCGTCGCGGCGATGCGCTCAGTGTTGGGCTCCCACGGTTATCTCGAGGTCGACACGCCAATCCTGCAGCAGATCCACGGGGGCGCCAACGCCGAGCCGTTCCGCACCCACATCAACGCCTACGACCTGGACCTGTATCTGCGGATCGCACCCGAGCTCTACCTCAAACGCCTCTGCGTCGGAGGGGTGGAGAAGGTCTTCGAGATCGGCCGGAACTTCCGCAACGAGGGCGTCGACTACAGCCACAACCCGGAGTTCACTAGTCTCGAGGCCTACGCCGCGCACCAGGACTACCGCGATATGGCTGTCCTGGCCAGGGAGATGATCCAGGCGGCCGCCACCGCCGTGCACGGAGCGCCTGTCGTCCTGCGACCTGACGGTCGGGGCGGGATGGACCGCATCGACATCGGCGGTGAGTGGCCGACCAGGTCGGTATACGAGACGGTGTCGGACGCAGTCGGGGTCGCGGTCACCCCGCAAACAGGTGTCGCGCAACTGCGGGATCTCGCCCGTGCCCAGGATGTGGCCGTGCGGCCGACGTGGGACGCCGGGCACATCGTTGCCGAACTCTACGAGCGGTTCGGCGAGGCGCCCACCACCACGCCCACCTTCCATGCCGACTTCCCCAGTTCAACCTCGCCGCTCACCCGGCCCCACCGAGAGATCGACGGGGTGTCGGAGCGGTGGGACCTCGTCGCGTGGGGGGTCGAACTGGGCACCGCTTACACCGAGCTCACCGACCCGGTCGAGCAGCGCCGCCGCCTCACCGAACAGTCCGTCCTCGCGGCTGGTGGTGACCCCGACGCGATGGAGCTCGACGAGGACTTCCTCGCCGCTCTCGAGTACGGGATGCTTCCGACGGGCGGGATGGGACTGGGTGTGGACCGCATCGTCATGCTCATCACCGGGCGCTCGATCCGGGAGACGATTCCTTTCCCGCTGACCAAGCCACGCCAGCAGTGACGTCCGGCACCCGTGGGTGGTCGAGGTTACGCGCGGGTAGGCCCTGGCCGGGATTCGCACTAGGATTCATCCCATGAGTTCCCCAGAGTTCGTCCCGACCGCCGACCTGGTCGACCAGATCGGCGACGACGTCCGCAGTTGCGACACCCAGTTCCGGAGGTTCGGCAAGCGCGACTCCTTCGTCGGAATCGTGACGACGGTGCGCTGCTTCCAGGACAACGCGCTACTCAAGGAGGTGCTCGGCGAGGACAACCCCGGCGGGGTGCTGGTGATCGACGGCGACGCGTCGGTCCACACCGCACTGGTGGGCGACCTGATCGCCGAGCGTGCCCGCACCCACGGCTGGGCGGGCCTAGTCGTCAACGGCGCCATCCGCGATGCGGCGACGATCGATGGCATGGACATCGGGATCAAGGCCTTGGGCACCAACCCGCGCAAGTCCTCCAAGACTGGTGCCGGGGAGCGTGACGTACCCGTCGAGTTCGGCGGCGTGACCTTTAACCCCGGCGATGTCCTGTACTCCGACGCCGACGGAATTGTCCTCGTCGCACCCGATTCCTGACTCTCACCCGCGTTCCGCTGTAACCGCTAGGAGAATTGCCATGCCAGTACCCTCGTCCGCCGTCTTCGATCGGTTGAACGCACTCGTCGCGATCGACCCGGGGGCCAAGCGCAAGACGCGGCCGATCCTCGAGGCGTTCAGCGGCAAGGAGATCGCGCAGATCCCGGTGGGGACCGCCGCCGACCTGCGTGCGGCGGTCGCCGCGGCGCGCGTGGCACAGCAGGGTTGGGCCGCGAAGACCCCGGCCCAGCGCGCCGAGGTGCTCTTCGAGTTCGCGCGGCTGGTCAACCGCGACGCCGAGGCACTGATGGACATGGTTCAGGCCGAGTCCGGCAAAGCACGGCAGTACGCGCAAGAAGAGGTCGTCGACACCGCCCTGACCGCGCGCCACTACGCCAACAGCGGTCCGGCGGCTCTCGCCGAGCACAAGGTGAAGGGCATGATCCCGGGCGCGACGAGCGTGCGCGTGCGCTACCAGCCGAAGGGCGTCGTCGGCGTCATCTCGCCGTGGAACTACCCGCTGACGCTGGCCGTCTCCGACGCGGTCGCCGCGCTGCTCGCCGGAAACGCCGTCGTCATCAAGCCCGACAGCCAGACCCCTTACTGCGCCCTTTCCGCCGCCGAACTGCTCTACGAGGCTGGCCTGCCGCGTGAGCTGTTTGCGGTCGTGCCCGGGCCGGGCAGCGTCGTCGGGCAGGAGATCGTTGCGCAGACCGACTACGTGATGTTCACCGGCTCCTCGGCCACCGGTTCGGCCCTGGCCGCGCAGGCCGGGCAGCGCCTCATCGGCTTCTCCGCCGAGTTGGGCGGGAAGAACCCGCTGATCATCACCGCGGGCGCCAGCCTCGACCGGGCGGTGCCGGGTGCGGCGCGCGCCTGCTACTCCAACTCCGGGCAGTTGTGCATCTCGATCGAGCGGATCTACGTCGAGAAGTCGATCGCCGACGAGTTCACCTCGCGCTTCGTGGCACACGTCAATGCGATGAAGCTCGGTGCTGCCTACGACTTCTCGGTGGACATGGGTTCCCTCGCTTCGGCCGCGCAGGTCGAGGCAGTGCAGACCCACCTCGACGACGCGGTGGCCAACGGTGCACGGGTGCTGGCCGGCGGCAAGCGCCGCGAGGACTTGGGCCCGTTCTTCTTCGAGCCGACGGTCCTGGCCGACGTCACCGACGCCGCGGCCTGCTTCCGGCAGGAGACCTTCGGTCCGCTGGTGGCGATCTACCCGGTTGACTCGGTCGACGAGGCCATCAAGGCGGCCAACGACACCGAGTACGGCCTCAACGCCAGCGTGTTCGCCGGCAGCAGCAGCGAGGCCAACGCCATCGCCGATCAACTGCGCGCCGGTACGGTCAACATCAACGAGGGCTACGCCGCGGCCTGGGGCTCCACCGCCGCGCCGATGGGTGGCATGGGCGCCTCGGGCGTCGGTCGGCGCCACGGCGACGAAGGCCTGCTGAAGTACACCGAGCCCCAGACGATCGCCGAGCAGCGGTTCTTCGGGCTCGACGGCGTGCGCGGTGTCCCGCAAAGCCTCTTCCTCAAGGCCACGCCCATGGCGATGGACGCGTTGAAGTACCTCCCGGGACGGTAGGACGATGACTCGCAGTTGGAGTATGCGCGCCGGTCTCGGGGCCGCAGCGGCGGCACTGGTCGCCGCGGGAATCAGTGCTGCCCCAGCAGGCGCGGCACCGACACTTCCCGGTCTGGGCGCTCCGCACCCGGTAGCAGCGCTGCAACTCGCCGATTGGTATGGGACGGCGTGGACCTCGAGTGTCCTCTCGCCCGACAACGGGCCCTACGCGCTGCAGCACAACCAGGGACGCAGCAACGTGGCCCTCGAGCAACGCAGCGTGCGCTTCCCGCAGAAGGTCGGGACCCCGTGGAAGCAGGTGGCCGTCGTTGCTCCGGGTTCTGCGCCCGCGGTCGGGCAATGGATCCGGGAGCCCGGATACAACGGCATCCAGTTCCGTCTGTGCCGACTGGCACCCGACGGGAAGCAGTGCACGGCCTACAGCAACATCATCGTCGGGTAGGCCGCAGACTCGCCGTGCACTGTGCACTGCCCGCTGGTCACTCGTCGGGCAGCTCGGCGAAGGCGCGTTTGGCGCCGAGGTACCAGTCCATCGACTTCTTGGGGCGCCGCCAGCGGGCCTTCATAGCGTCCCGGGCTTCCTGATGGCTGGCGTCGCCGGCCTTGACGGCCTCCCGCAGGTGCTTGTCCTGCGCCTTGATGACTTCGTCGGCACTGTCGCCTCGGTGTGGGGCATCGCACGGGCCGCCGAGCTGGCGGCAGGTCATGGTCTTCATGTCGTCTCCTTGGGATCGTCTCCTTGGGGTCGGTGCGATGGTGCACCGCTACTCCTATGACGACTGTGGAGCTCGGAGTGTGACCGCGCGCAGCGACCCCTTGTCGCGAGTCGCGGATCAGGGCCGTCGCACCACCCGCGCGAGTACCGCGGGATCGGCTCGGAACGTGATGCTTTCGACCGTGCCGCGGGTGACCGTGAAGTCGAAGACGACGCGAGCCTCTCCGCGATGGAACCAGGCGAAAACTCCCCGACCATCGAGGAACGCGGGCAGCGCGGCGCGGGCGGCGCCGTTGAAGAACTCGGCGATGCGTACCGAACCGTCGATGCGCTCGGGTGTCCCGGTGGCGATGGCGGCGGTATCGGCGCGCACCAGGGAGTCGGGGGCGAGCAGTTCGATCAGCCGGTCGTACTCGCCGCCTCGCGCCGCCGTCATGAAGGCGTCGATGACGTCCCAGTCCGCCGGGCCGACGGTCGGGGCTGGGTCGCGGACCTTCGCCCGGGCCCGCGACGCTAGTTTGCGGGCAGCGCCCGGTGATACCTCAAGGGCGTCGGCGATGGTGGGGAAGTCGAAGTCGAAGGTGTCGTGCATGACCAGCGCAACGCGCTCGGCCGGGGTCAGCCGGTCCAGTACGACGCCGAGGGCATCACCGACCGATTCTCCGAGCATCACGGTGGCCGCAGCGTCGGGTTCGAGCGCGACACCGACGTCGTCCGCGGGTTCCACGGGGACGGGGACGCGGGCCTTGAGGCGGTCGAGGCACAAGCGCGTCGTGACCGTCGTGAGCCAGGCGGGGACGTTGTCGATGTCCTGGTCGGTGCCCGACCACCGCAGCCACGCCTGTTGGACGATGTCCTGCGCTTCAGCCTGGTCGGACAGCATCCGATCGGCGAGCCGCGTCAACCGTGGGCGCTGCGCTTCGAACAGGCCCACGCGGTCGGCGGCCTCGCTCACCCGGCGGCGACTCCGAGGCGGGCGAGGATGTCGGCGTCGATGGCCGTCAGTTCGTTGCCGATGGCCCGATAGGCGTTGCGGCGTCCCTCGGGGTTCATCGATTCGGCCGCGTCGACGGCCACTGACAGGTTGTCCAGGCGCACGGACATGGCCTGGGCGAAGGCCGCGGCCTCGGCACCCGTATCGGTAAGGGTCAGGCTGTGCAACGAGCGGCGCGTGGTCGCGATCCGAGCAGCGAGGGGAGCGCCCTTCCCGGTGAACTGGCGCAGCGTCTCCGGCGGTACGCCCGCACGGGCGGCCTGGAGGTCACCGATCTTCTCGCGCGCCACGACGCTGCCCCGATACACCACCGGGCCCAGGACGGGTGCGACGACCTTGGCGATCGACATGGCCCGGCGCGCATTCTGCGGTGTCAGTTTCTTGGCGACCTTCGCCGCCTCGATCTCGGCGGTGCGCACCTTGGCCTCGGCGATGGCCGCCCGCGACTCATGCTTGGCGGTGCGCTCGGTCGAGCGCAGTTCGCGACGGTGGGCCCGGGCGGCCTTGCGCTCGCGGCGGCGCACCGTGCGCTTAGCCTCCCGATTCTCGGCGCGCTGCTCGGCCCGGCGCTCCTTGGCCTCGTACTTCGCTTCATACTTGGCACGCCGCTTGGCGGCCTTCTTCTCCGCCTTCTTCGCCGCGCGGCGCTCCTTGCGGGTCGGCTGCGGCTCGGCCTGCGAGAACAATCCCATGGGGGCCAGCCTAGGGCATTGCCCCGGCGAGTGTCGCCGGTCGATCACGCCCGGCGTCGGACCCATCGGTTAGGTTGAGAAGCACCTCCTCGTCGAGCGGCGCGGAGGGGGTGGAGGCGCAGAGAGTGAGCACGTTGACCCGGAAGCCGACGGCGGTGTTGTTGACCGCGCGCGATCTTTCGGGATGCCCGCACCGGTTGGCCCTGGACAACTCGCCGACGACACCGGGAGCAGAGGCAATCGCCGCTGATACACCCGAGGTCGCCCGGCGCAAAGAGGCGGCTGCGCTGCACCGGGAACGAGTGCGCGACCTGCTCCGATCGATCCACAGCGACCAGGGCCCGACGGCCTTCGTGATCGTCGACGAGGGGCCGCGTGAGCGGCGGGTGTCCGACACCTTGGCCGCCGCGACCGCGGGGGCGCGCTGGATCTGGAACGCGGCGCTACCCGACGACGAGCTCGATCGGCGGCGTGGTCACGCCGAGCTGCTGGTGCACGACGGCACCGGCTACCTCCCGGTGATCGTGGTGAACCACCGTGTGACCAGACCGGCCGCAGCACGGAACAACGGCGAGGGCGGGCGCACGATACTGACCAGCCCGCTGTGGACCTGGTTGCCCACGGACGACGCGAGTCGCGCACTGCGGCCCAATCGTCGTGACCAACAGCGCCTCCAGCATCTGACCGAATTGTTGGTGGCGGCCGGGCTCGCCGGTGACCGCGCACCGGACCAGTGGCGGGCGGGAGTCATCGGTATGGACGCCGACTGCATCGCCGTCTTCGACGTCGGACCTCTGCGCGAGGAGTTCGCGCACCTGACCTACGAGCGCCTCGCGATCGTCGACCAACTCGTCGGAACCCAGCCGAGCCGGATCGGCGAGTGCCGTGATTGTCGTTGGTGGGAGCAGTGCGAGGCGGATCTCCTCGCGCGCGACGACGTGAGCCTCGTCGTCAACGGGATGGTCGCCGACACACTTCGGGCCGAGGGAATCACGACTATCAGCAAGCTTGCCGAACTGACAGCCGGCGACGAGCCCGAGCAGTGGTCCAACGGCTCTTTCCAAGACGCGATCGCCGCCGCCCGCTGTCACCGGACCGGCGATGTGATGGTGCGACGCAGCGCTTCGACGCCGATCGCCCGCGCCGACGTCGAGGTCGACGTCGACATGGAGAGTTACGGCGAGGATGGCGCCTACCTGTGGGGCACGCTGCTGACCGACCGGACCGACCCGGATCGTCCGGTCCTCTACCGGCCCTTCGCGACGTGGCGGCCGTTGCCGAGTACGACCGAGGCACAGTCCTTCGCGGCCTTTTGGAATTGGCTGCACGAGGAGATGGCGGCCGCGCGGGCGCAGGGCAAGACGTTTGCGGCGTACTGCTACTCCGAGCAGGCCGAGAACCGGTGGCTGCGCGGCTCGGCCGAGAGGTTCGCGGGAATGCCGGGCATCCCGTCGCTCGCCGAGGTCAACGAGTTCATCCGTTCACCGCAGTGGGTGGATGTCTACGCCGCGGTATCGGCGAACTTCTTCTGCCCCAAGGGCAAGGGCCTCAAGCGGGTTGCGCCGGTCGCCGGCTTTTCCTGGCGGGACGGGGAGGCGAACGGCGCCGCGTCGATGGACTGGTATTCGGCGGCGGTCGGATTGACCGGGGCGCAACCCGACCCGGACCAACGCACCCGACTGCTGCAGTACAACGAGGACGACGTCTGGGCGACCAAGGTGCTGCGGGAATGGATGGACGGCGATGCCGTGCGCACCCTGCCGACGATGGCCGACTTGCTGGCCTAAACGATCCTTTGTCCTAAGGAGAACCGTACGTTTAACTCAGTTGATTCCGCTTTTAGCCTTGCTACGTGCAGGTTTACGCTGACAACAGTTTTCATCTGGGATATCATGAAGTTTCTTCACGATTAACGTTGCACCATATTCGGGACAGGGGAACTCAGATGGCGGCAAGAACTTCGGAGAACGGCAGCGTCGACACACGTGGCGCCGACGTTGAGCCCGGGTTGTTCGCGCGTCGACTCGAGGAGCTCTTCCGCACGGTTCCCGGCCCCAATGGGCGCGCCTACAGCGCCAAGGCCATCGCCCAGCGCTCGACCGCCCGCGGGTTCCGGCTCGGTGAGTCCTACTTGAGCCAGCTGCGCTCGGGAAAGGCCAAGTCGCCCTCGTTTCGGACCGTCGAGGGGATCGCCGCCGCATTCGGGGTCGATGTGCACTACTTCCTCGAGGACAGCGCCGCGCAGCGCACCCGTACCGAGATCGACCGGCTGCGCATGCAGGCCGACGCCGATATCCAACTTGCCGCGTTTCGCTTGGCCGGCCTGTCCAGCGACAAAGTGACCGTCGTGAACGAGCTCATCAAAGTCCTGCGCCAGCAGCAGGGCCTGCCGCAGGATCCGCCGGGCCTCGAGGCGAGCCTCACCTCGAACTGAGAACTGAGTCGGTGTCGCGTCGCTTGAGGACCGACGCCGCCGAGATCACTCGGTAGGCAGCAGCACCGTGGGGCCGAGCCACTCGCAGGCGACCAGTGCGAGTTCGGTGTCCACGCGGTTGCGGGTCAACGCACTCCCGGAGAGGTCGGACGCCTTCGCCAACCGGTAGCCGACGGTGTTCTTGTGGATGTGTAGGCGCCGAGCCGCTGCGCTGTGGCTGCCTTGCTCCTCGAGGTAGACGCGCAGCGTCTCGCGCAGATCGGCGTTCGTCGGAGTATCGGCGGCCAGGTTGCGTAGGGCGGACTGCACCAACCGCTTGGTGTCGGAGAGGTCGGCCGCGAGCATGGCGGCGCAGCGGACCCCGGGCTCGGTGGTCGAGACGACGCGCGGAGCGGCCGACCCGGCGATCATCGAAACCCGCTCGGCTGCCAACGCGTCATGGTGGCTCTCGCGGAACCCCTCAACACCGCGGCCCGGACCGCCCAGCGCGAGTCGCAGGAGCGGGACGTCCGCTTCGGCGAGTGCGAGGCGGAACGCGTCGGCGGGTGGTGGCGTGGTTTCCGGCCAGTGCACCCACCACCATGCCGTGGTGGAGTCCCGGAGCCGGAACAGCGCCTCACCCTTGGCGCCGGCCGCCGCGGCGAGCCGACGGGTATGCCGTTCCAGATCAGCGGAATCCACCTCCGGACTCGGCGAGTCGGTCGAGTCGTCGATCCATACCGTCCCAGCGACGTGCGTCGCCTGTAGCTGATAGCCCAGCTTGCGTTCGGCAGCGACCAGATCGGGCCCGTGCAGCGGTGCGTCGCGGTCGAGGAGTCGGTCGAGCGTCTCGGCCTTCACGGTGCTGCGGTGTGTCTGCCACCGGTCGCGCTCGGCCTGGTACTCGGTGAGTGCCTGTTCGGAGATCTGGTTGACGTAGGAGAAGCTGATCCGATTGAGGTCCTCAAGTGCTTCGTTCTCGGCACGCGGATCGTCGAGAATCCGGCGGAACTCGTCCGTAGCCCACACGGTGAGCATGAACTGCCCCCACCGGTATGCACGTGGCAGCACACTCTGCTGGCCGTCGAGATGGGCCAATCGCCGCGCATAGACCAGCGCGTCGTCGGGTGCCTCGATGGCCGAGACGGGCAGCTCACCCAGGTAGACGCGCTCTGCGGTCTCGATGTTGGCCAACACGCTGCTCATGAGGAGGTCGCGCATCTGCTCGTCGTGAGGCAGGCCGTCGATGCCGGCGAGCATCTCGCGGTGCATCTGCGCGGCGAATTCGTCGCGGTGGCGCCGCAGGGCCAAGCCCAGTTCGATGAATGCGGCCTGGTTGCGCAGTGTGGTCGAACCGGCCACTCGGGGTTCCACGTCGTCCATCACGCCTCGCAATCCGGGCCGCACGGGCGACCGTCGGTGTCCCCAGGAACACTGTGACAGCAGCACAGTGACCTCCGTCACGTTTCGGCTTACTGTCCGAATACCGGCACCGCAACGGAGTGAGGTTTTGATGGAGACTGCCTATCAATTGGGCCACCTGCCTTGGTCGCATGCCGAGGAGGAGATCGCCGCGCGGGCAGCCCGGCCCTGTCTCCGCGACGAGACCGTGGCGCTGACCTACGACGACTTCGACCGTCGCGTCCGGGCGGCTGCCGAGCAGTTCACCGAGCTCGGCGTCGGGCACGGTTCGGTGATCGCCCTGGTGCTGCCCAACCGTGTCGAACTGCTCATCGCGATGTTGGCGGCCTGGCGGTTGGGTGCCGCGGCGACGCCGGTGAATCCCGCCCTGACCGCGAGCGAGGCCGACTACCAGATCTCCGACGCCGGATCGGTCCTCGCGCTTGCCGAGCCCAGTTTCACGACGTCGGCGTCGGCGACGGTCCTCCCGGTCGGCGATCTGCGCAGCGAACCGGTCGGTGACCCCACTCCACCGCGGGCCACGCCCGACGACCTGGCACTGCTGGTCTACACCAGCGGCTCGACGGGACGACCCAAGGGTGTGATGCTCGACCACGCCAACCTCGATGCGATGACCGCGATCATGGTGGAGTCGATGGCGATGGACTCCTCGGACCACTGTCTGCTCTTCCTGCCGCTGTTCCACGTCAACGCCATTTGTGTGAGCTTCTTGTCGCCGCTGCGCGTGGGAGCTCAGATGAGCATGCTGAGCCGGTTCAGCCCGGACGGCTTCTACGATGCCGTGGCGAACCTGCGCCCGACCTACTTCTCGGCGGTGCCGACGATCTACTCGATGTTGCTGGCCACGGCCCGCGAGGGCGTCGACTTCTCGTCGGTCCGGCTCGGCATCTGCGGTGCCGCACCGGCGTCGAAGGAACTGCTCGAGGCGACGCAGGAGCGTTTCGGGTTCCGTATCGGGGAGGGCTACGGCCTGACCGAGTGCACGTGCGCCGCGACGTCGAACCCCTACGAGGGCGAGATCAAGGCGGGCACCGTCGGTCCGGCGCTGCCGCGGGTGCGCGTGGAGGTGATGTCACCCACCGGGGAGATCCTCGAGCGCGGCGAGCGGGGCGAGGTCGTGATCTCCGGTCCGATCGTGATGCGCGGGTACCTCAACCGGCCGGAGGCGACGGCAGAGACTCTGCGCGACGGGTGGTTGCACACCGGCGACGTCGGAATCTTCGATGAGGACGGCTACCTGCGGATCGTCGACCGGATCAAGGACATGATCATCCGCGGCGGGGAGAACCTGTACCCCAAGGAGATCGAGAACGCCATCTCCGCCTTCCCGGGCGTGATGGAGGTCGCGGTCGTCGGCCGACCCGACGCCGTCTACGGCGAAGTGCCGGTCGCCTTCATCGCCGGTTACCCCGATGCCGATCTTGACGCCGACGCACTGCTCGAGCACTGCCGCACCGAGCTCGCCCGCATCAAGGTGCCGGAGATCGAGATCGTCGACTCGATCCCCAAGAACCCCGTCGGAAAGCTCGACAAGCCCCGTCTGCGCGCTCGCTTCACCAACTGAAAGGACAGGTGTCGACATGCCGTTCACCCAACCCGTCTTCCCCGACGTTGATCCCGAGGAATACGCGCGCCTCCCGATGCGGGAGCGTATGGAGATCCTCACCAAATTCTGGGCTGCGAACGGGTACGGCAGCCCGTACATGCTGCACATTATCTACATCGCCAAGTTCCTCTTCCTGTCGTCGCTCCTCGGGCTCCTGATCGTGACATCCACGTCCCCGGGGGTCGGCGGATTCCTCCATATCAGCAGCTGGTGGAACGAGCCGATCGTCTACCAGAAGCTGATCCTGTGGGTCGCCCTGCTGGAGATGATCGGCCTGGGCGGCGCATGGGGACCGCTGACCGGACACTTCAAACCGTTCTACGGCGGTGCGCGGTACTTCATGCGCCCCGGTCTGCTGCGGATGGCCCCGTGGCCGGACAAGGTGCCGTTCACCGGCGGAACCCGTCGATCGGTCGTCGACGCGGTGATCTACGTCCTCTACTTGGCGAGCCTCGCCGTCGCCATCGCGATGCCGGGTGTGAAGGACTATCCGCACCCGGTCGGCAACGGCGGCGTCGTGAACCACTACTTGATGATCGCGCCGATCATCCTGCTGATCATCCTCGGCCTGCGCGACAAGGTCGCGTTCCTGTGCGGACGCGGCGAGCAGTACCTGCCTGCGATGGTCTTCTTCCTCATTCTCGACCCGACCGACATGATCATCGCCGGCAAGCTGCTCATCGTCGTCGTCTGGTGTGGGGCGGCGTTCTCGAAGATCGGCAAGCACTTCGAGAGCGTGATCCCACCGATGGTCTCCAACACCCCGTGGACACCGCGGGCGATGAAGCTCTCCAACTACCGTGCCTATCCCAACGACCTGAAGCCATCCCGACTGGCGTGGTTCATGGCTCACGTGATGGGCACGATTCTGGAGTTCGTGATCCCGGTGATCCTGCTGCTCAGCACGAACTGGACGGTGACGATCGTCTCCATCGTGATCATCGTGGCGTTCCACATCTTCATCACCTCGACGTTCCCGCTCGCGGTGCCCCTGGAGTGGAACATCCTCTTCGGCTTCATCTCGGTGGCGCTCTTCGCCGGGCACCCCAATGAGGACGGTTTCGGGATCTTCGACTTCAGCCAGCCGTGGATGCTGCCGGTGTTCCTGGTCGCCCTCCTGATCTTCCCGGCGATCGGCAATTTCCGGCCCGATCTGATCTCCTTCCTGCCCTCGCTGCGCCAATACGCGGGCAACTGGGCGACGGCGCTGTGGACCTTTACACCCGGTGCCGAGGAGAAGCTGAAGCGGGCCGGACTGCCGAGCAGCGTCGGCCTGCACTCTGAGCAGATCCGCGCCTCCGGCGCGCCGGAGGAGTACATCAAGATCATGGTCGAGATGTTCGTCGGATGGCGGTCGTTGCACACCCAGGGCCGAGGCCTGATGTCGGCGCTGCGCGATTATCTCGGGGACGACTTGGACTACCGCGAGATCTGGGAGGGCGAGACCGGTGCCAACCTGCTTCTCGGTTGGAACTTTGGCGACGGGCACTTGCACAACCTCCGCTTCCTGGAGACTCTGCGCGAGTGCTGCGGATTCGAGCCCGGCGAGTTCGTCGTGGCCTGGGCCGAGTCCCAGCCGCTCCACAAACCGACCCAGGAGTGGTTCGTGTTCGACGGCGCTCTCGGCGTCGTGGAGCGCGGCACGTGGAACGTCAACGATTGTGTTGCGGCGCAACCCTGGTTGCCCGACGGTCCGATCCCGCTGAACGTCACCTGGCGCGCCGACCGGTCCGCCGTCTAGCGTCCGAGGGCCGAGCCGGCGCCTGGTGATCCGCCAGGCGCGCGGTTCGGCCGCCCGACCTCGGCCTCAGGTGGCTCTCACAGTGGCTCAGGCACACTGGACTCGATGTCTGATTCCTCAGCCCACGAGGCCGCGCGCGGCCCGTTGCGCCCCCACGAGGTGGCGCTGGCCGCCGTGCTCGGCGGCCTCACCGTCGCGACCGTCGTCGTCGCGCAGGTCCTGCCGATCCTGACGTCGGTCGCGCTGCTCGCCCCGGTTCCGCTGGCACTGGTCGGTCAGCGGACCCGCCCGCGCGCACTCGTCGCGGTCGTTGTCGCCGCGGCCGGCGTGGCGTTCGCGCTGGCCGGCCTGTCTGCGGCCGTCTCGGTTGTCGCCGCCGGTGTGGTCGGCGGCCTCGTCGGGGAGATGAAGCGACGCCACCGGGGACTCGCGTCGTTCACGATCGCGTCGCTGATCGTCGCACCGATCATGGGCGGCCTGTCGGTGCTCGTGTTCCTGGTCCTCGTCCCGCTGCGGCGCCTGCTGCTGGAATCGATGAAGAACACCATCGACGGCTTCGCCAAGGCCCTTGACCAAGTCGCCGCGCAACTGCCTGGCGGCACGGAGGCCTTCACGCAGACCGCCGACGGCCTGCGCGCGATGACGAATGCCATCGTCGACTACTGGTGGGTGTGGATGTGGATCAGCGGCGCGGTCGGCACCCTGATTTCGCTGTACGTCGCCTGGTGGCTCGTCGGCGGCGTGATCGAGCGGGTCCGTGCCGTCCCCAGCGTCGACACCCTCGACGAGCCGCGGCGGGCGCTCGAGGCCGGCGATGCCAGTGCGCCCGGCCCGCTGCCCGTCGAGTTCGACGGTGTCGGCTTCACCTATCCCAGCGCCGACTTGCGGCGCCCCTTGGCGCCCGCGCTCAACGACGTGTCGCTGCGCATCGACCCCGGTGAACTGGTGGCGATCGTCGGGGCCAACGGATCGGGCAAGTCGACAGTTGCGAAAATCCTCGCCGGGCGTGCGCCGACCGCCGGACATGTGCTTCGGTCCGGCGATCCGGGACTGGGCCGCCCCGGCGGCACCGCGATGGTGCTGCAGCGACCGGAAACTCAGATGCTCGGCGCCCGCGTCGCCGACGATGTGGTGTGGGGCTTGCCCGACGGTGTCGACGTGGATGTCGACGCGCTGCTCGCCGAGGTCGGCTTGAGCGGTTTGGCCGACCGCGACACCGCGGACCTGTCCGGCGGGCAGCAGCAGCGCCTCGCGCTCGCCGCCGCGCTGGCCCGCGATCCGGCGCTGCTGATCGCCGACGAGGTGACCTCGATGGTCGACCCGGACGGACGGTCCGATCTGCTGGAGGTCTTGACCGCATTGCCCGCCCGCCGCGGACTCGCCGTCGTCCTCATCACCCACCGCGCCGACGAGGCGGCGGCTGCGGACCGCGTGATCCACCTGCGCGACGGGCGCGTCGATCCGCAGCCGCCGGTGTGGTTCGGGGGGGCCGAGGAGCCTGATCGCGTGGATCTCGATCCACCGCCCTTCCGTCGCGACACGCGACCACCGGCGGGCGGGACCCCGCTGGTACAGCTCACCGGGATCGGACACAAGTACCTGGCCGGGTCGCCGTGGGAGGTCACCGCGCTGCGCGACGTGACGCTGCACGTCGACCGCGGCGAGGGCCTGCTGATCGTCGGCGGCAACGGCTCGGGGAAGTCGACGCTCGCGTGGATCCTCGCCGGGCTCACCGCGCCCACGTCGGGGACGGCGCTCTACGCCGGTTCGCCCATCAGCAAACAGGTCGGCGCGGTGAAACTGACCTTCCAGCACGCCCGGCTGCAGCTGCAGCGGCCGACGCTGGGCGAAGACATCCAAGCCGCCGGTGGGCTCGGCGTCGGCACCCTCGAGGTCGCGCACCTGCTCGACGAGGTCGGGCTGCCCCGCGAATTCGCCGCACGCAGCACCGACGCCCTGTCCGGCGGGCAGATGCGCCGCGGCGTTCTGGCCGGGGCACTGGCCGGACACCCGGAGATCATCGTCGCCGACGAGCCGCTGGCCGGGCTGGACCCGCAGGCTCGCGCCGACGTCGTCGCTCTGTTCGGACGGCTGCGCGCGGCGGGCCTCACCCTGATCGTCATCTCCCACGATCTCGACGAGATCGCCGCCGTCTGCGACCGCCAGGTGGAGCTCGTCGACGGGGTGCTGGTGGAGGCGGGCGCCCTCGATCCGGCACGCTCGGGAACGGAGGGCCAATCGTGAAGGGACTGCCGCTGCGCGAAATCCCCGGCGATTCGGTGATCCACCGGCTGTGGGCGGGGACCAAGCTGATCGCGATCGGACTGATCGGCATCCTCATGTGGGTGCTGCCGTCGTGGCCGGCGCTGGGCGTGGTCGCGGCCGTCGTGCTGGTCGTCGCGCTGCTCGCGGGGATACCGCTGGGCGCGGTGCCACGACCGCCCTGGTGGTTCTGGGCGCTGGCTGCCGCGAGCGTCGCATTGTCGACGCTGGTCGCCGGTCCGGCCGGCGGATTGGTGACCGCACGCAGCGTCCTACTGGGCCTGCTGGTGATCGCGGTGTCGGTCCTCGTGGTCTGGACGACGCGGGCCAGCCAACTCGCCCCGGCGATCGCGACGCTGATGAGGCCGCTGCGGTGGTTCCGTCTCCCCGTCGACGAGTGGGCTGTCGTCATCGCCTTGTGCCTGCGCTCGTTGCCGCTGATGATCGACGAGCTGATGATTCTGCGGGCCGTGCATCGCTTGCGCCCCCGCGCACCGGCGAAGGCGGGGCATCCGTCGTCACAGCTGACCATCGTCGACATGGTGGTGGCGGCACTGTCGTCGGCGCTGCGGCGCTCCGCGGAGATGGGTGAGGCGATCACTGCGCGCGGCGGTACCGGCCGGCTCACGGCCGAGGTGGCGCGCCCGGGGCGGATCGACTACGTCGCCCTGGCGATCATGGCCGTCGTGTTGGCCGCGGCAATTGCCGGGTCGTTCCTCATCAAGGGCGCCATGTGAAATCGCCCGGCACGACAACCCCGTAGGGCTGTCGTACCGGGCGACGTCGATGGTCTGTGGAGTCCGATCAGGCCGGGACGACCAGTCCCTTGCCCTGCGTCACAGCGCGGTCGAAGCGCTCGGCGGCGTCGGCCCAGTTGACGACGTTCCACCACGCCTTGACGTAGTCGGGCTTCACGTTCTGGTAGTCGAGGTAGAAGGCGTGCTCCCACATGTCGAGCATGACGACCGGGATCAGTGCGGCCGAGGTGTTGCCGCTCTGGTCGGTGAGCTGCTCGATGACCAGGCGCTGGCCGATGGTGTCGTAGCCCAGGATCGCCCAGCCCGAGCCCTGCAGGGTCGTGGCCGCGGCGGTGAAGTGCGCCTGGAACTTGTCGAAGCTGCCGAAGTCGTTGGCGATGGCGTCGGCGAGGTCGCCGGTGGGCTTGTCGCCGCCGTCCGGCGACAGGTTCTTCCAGAAGATTGAGTGGTTGGTGTGACCACCAAGGTGGAAGGACAGGTTGGCAGACAGCCCGTAGACCTTCTGCGCGATGGTGCCGTCCTCGCGGGCCTCGGCCAGCTTGGCGATCGCGGTGTTGGCGCCGGCGACGTAGGTCGCGTGGTGCTTGTCGTGGTGCAGCTCCATGATGCGGCCCGAGATGTGGGGCTCAAGTGCGCCGTAGTCGTAGTCGAGATCGGGCAGGGTGTATTCAGCCACAATGCTTCCCTTCGCGGTGGATCGTTCTCTGTCTGACTGTTCCACCGTATCCCCCGCGTCGGGGCGCGTCACCACGATGCCGCCATGCGGTCGGGTGGGGGAGCGATCAGATGGCGATCAGGACGAGCAGGACGGCGAGAGGAATGAGCGTGAGCAGCGTCCACGTGCAGGAACCGGAGATGTTGTAGACCGGTGTCCGGTCCGACGACAGATCCGCCTGTTGTGTCGTTGCCACGTGCTCGCCTCCTATAGTCCGTCGCGTACGTCTGGGCAGGTGAAGTGCATCACAGCCCGATAGTGACCGTCATCATAGGCATGGCTGACGACAGACCACAAATCTTTGCTCCGGCCGGATTTGCCGCTTCCGACCAGGGGTGGGGCAGCCGCGTAGGATTGAAACCATGTCCTGGGGTTTCTCACGTGCGAAGCAGGTCATGGTCGATGCGGGCGACGCGCTGTCCGGACGGCCGACGCCGATGCGGGTTGCCCCGCGCAACATCGTGCTCGACGCCCCGATGGTCCCGCCCGGCCCGGTGACGGGCGGTGTGTGCGACTGGGGGCCCCGGCGGCGCGCAGTAATCCTGGCCGGAGGGTGCTTCTGGGGTGTGGAGGAGATCGTCTGGCAACTGCCCGGCGTCTACACGACGGCGGTCGGCTACGCCGGCGGCTTCACCCCCAACCCCACGTACGAAGAGGTGTGTACAGCGCGTACCGGGCACACCGAGGCAGTTCTCGTTGTGTTCAACGAGGACGAAACCGACCTGGAGGCCCTGCTGCGGGTGTTCTTTGAGACGCACGACCCGACTCAGGACATGCGACAGGGCAATGACATCGGTACGCAATACCGTTCGGCGGTGTTCACCTGTTCGGCCGCCGATGCTGAACTGGTGCGCGACGCGGCGCAACGATTCCAACCCGCGCTCACCGCTGCCGGGTACGGCCCGATCGCCACGGAGATCGCTGAACTCGGCGACGCCGGCGACGGCCGGTTCTACTACGCCGAGGACTATCACCAGCAGTATCTGGCGAAGAATCCGCACGGCTACCGCTGCCACGCGGCAACCGGGGTGAGCTTCCCGTCGTGATCACGGCGCAGCAGTGGAACCGCACACTTCTTGCCCGACAGCATCTCCTCGAACGAATCGACGAGGACGTCATCGAAGTCCTCGACCGGTGCGTCGGTCTGCAGGCGCAGGACCCCCGACCGCCGTTCATCGGGTTGTGGTCGCGCATCGAGGGGTTCGACCCAGCCGAATACGACGAGCTGCTCACCGAGCGCGAGATCGTGCGGTCGGTCGTGCTGCGCGGAACGCTGATGGTGATGGACGCCCAGGACGCCCGTTGGATGCGGGCACTCGCCCAGACCAGGATCGCCGCGATCACCGCGACCAATCACAAACTGCCGCCCGGTATCGAGGCGCTTGACGTCGTCGATGCTGGACGTGAGGCGCTGAGCGGGGCGGAGGTGCCCGCGCGTGCACTGCGGGACCTGCTCGCGGGGCGTTGGCCGTCAGTGCCGCCCGCCGACCTGATGGCCGTCATCCGGGGCGGGCTGCACCTCGTGCAGGTGCCGCCACGCGGTACCTGGGACGGCGCCGGCGATCCGGCGCTGGCGCTCCTCGACGACTGGATCGGCCCGGGCGAGCCAGCGGTCGTCGACGACGAGGCCCGCCGCGACCTGATCCGGATGTACCTGCGCGGGTTCGGGCCGGCGAGCATCGCCGGCATCCAGACGTGGGCGGGCCTGAGCGGACTGGGTCCGCTCGTGCGGGCGATGGAGGCGGATTGGGAGTTGGCGCGCATTGACGGGCCGAACGGCGAGGAGCTCTATGACCTCGACGGTCTGTCTGTCGCCGACGGCGACGAGCCCGCACCGGTGCGGCTCATCGCACCGTTCGACCACATCTTCGTCGCACAGGCGGCCACCGATCGGGCCCGTATCGCCGATCCGGACCTGTTCGCTGCGACGTCGACGCCCAACGGGCGCAGTCCCGGGTTCGTCCTAGTCGACGGTCGGCTGGCTGGCACATGGAAGGCCGACGGTGAGCGGATCGGCGTCGACTACTTCATCGACCCGACGCCGGCGCAACGCCGAGAGGCCGACGAGGAGGCGCAGCGGCTCGCGGCTTTCCTGGCGTCGTGAGCCAGGTGTCTCTCAGCCGTTCGCGACGGCGCGCTTGACGCCGCCGATCATCTGACCCATCAGGGTGTCCAACACCTTGGTGAGAATGGGCGCGGGAACCGGCAACTTGGGATCGGAGTCCATCGTGTACCGGACCTTGGTGCCGGCCGGGTCGTCGGAGAACTCGATCAGCCCGGTGTGGCTGCGCACGGGGATGCCACCGACCACCTTGTAGGCGATGCGCTCGTCGGGCACGAGTTCGGTGATCTGCTCCCGAACTCCGACCTTGCCGAGGCCGAGGAAGTGCACCGCGCCGACGCCCTGACGCTCGTCGGTGCCCGGTGAGACGAGCCGGGTGCTGAGCGGCAGGAAGTCGCCGCCGGATTCACGGTCGGCGAACACGGCGTAAACGCGGGGGCGCGGGGCGGCGATGACCGCCTCCACTGTGCTCTTGGTCATTTGTCACTAATCCCTTCGTAAACTGCGGTTTCGCAGGTTGTCCACAAGTTATCCACAGGAGGCCACGGGGGTGGTTCAAGATAGCGGCTCTGCTTGCTGAAGTTTGCGATAGTGCGTGTCGAGGGCCGGAATTAACGCAAACGAGTGACGCCGTTCACAATTCGGCCCGATTGACATGGGAGTCGGTTAAACGCGATTCACTTTTGTGAATCGACACCACTTCGCACCCTTATCGGTTTTCGGTTCTGCACCCATGACCTGTGGATATCTCCACCGCTATCTTACTCGACAGTCAGTGGGCCCCAAACGGGCGGCGTTGGGCCTCCGCCGATCGGCCGATATGTCACGATGGATGCATGCCCGCCTTCGAACAGGTGCCGGTGGCGGAGTTGCCGGACGACTTCACCGGTGAGACCGGTCGAATCCTGCTCGACATCCGCGAATCCGACGAATGGGAGCAGGGGCACATCCGGGGCGCGCTGCACATCCCGCTGGGACAGGTCCCCGAGCGCATCGATGAGATCGATCCCGACGCGGAGATTTTCGTCATCTGCCGGACCAGTGGACGTTCCTTCCGCATGCTCGAGTACTTCGAGCACGTCGGCTACGACGCGGTTTGCGTGGAGGGCGGCATGGTCGCCTGGGAGGCCGGTGGCAAGCCGGTCGTGGTCGGGGAGTGAGGTAGACGATGTCTTCGCCCAACCCCGCCCAGCAGCTGGTGGACCTGTGCCGCAACTGCCGGATCCAAGCGCCCCACCGTGACGGCCGCAGGCGCTGCCCGCGGTGCCAGGGCGTTCTCGTCGTCGTCCCCGCCGAGATGGTGATGGAGGTCGCGGGACCGCGGCCCGCACCGGGGCAACCGGCGGTACCTCAGCAGCGCGTGGCCGGTCGCCGGAGCAACGCACCCAAGGTTCGCTGGGTCGCACAGCGCCCACCCGAGGCCCGCCCGGCACCGCGCCGCCGGTCCGGTGACGGCGGACGCGCTCCGACTCCCCGGTACGCCACGATCCCGCAGTGGGGGTTGCAGGACCTGCCCGCGAGTTGGTCCGAGGTCCCCGCCCGCGTACGGGCTCACGACGAGTCCGCTCACTTCGAGGTCGCCGGGCGCATCGCCACGGCGGTCATGGTGGTCAGCGCCGTGTTGCACCTGCTGCGCTACGCCGTGACCGTCATCGGTCGCGACCGCCTAATCCCCGGTTGGCTCGACAACATCACCACGTGGTTGGTGTTCCTCGCCGGAGCCGCGGCCGTTGTTGCCATGGGTTACGTGTTCGTCCACTTCGCGCAATGGGTGATCGCCATGCGCGCATTGGTCTACCGGGATGCTGGCGGGCTGGAACCGCGGCGCTCCTGGGTGTTGTGGCTGTGTTCGGTCGTGCCCTTGGCCAACGTGGTCGGTGGAGCGTTCCTCGTGCGCGAGGCCGCGCTCGTCGACGCGCGGACCAACAACCCGCGCACCCTGGCGTCACTGCGCAAGATCTGGGTGGCATGGGCGCTGGTCAACGTCGTCGCGATCGTCGCGATAGTCACGCGCTGGGCGGGCGGCCGCAGTGGCAGCCTCCAAACGCAGGCTGATTCGCTGGTCTGGGCAATCGTGTCGGCGCTGGTCTCCGCGGCGTTCGCCTGGTGGATGATCCCGCGGCTGGTCCGCATCTTCGATCCGACGACCATCGCCGCCCCGGTCCGTATTCGCCGCCGCTGGGTCAACGCGTGACCGTCGGTCGCGTGTCGCGATCCGGCACACCCGCTGTCGTAGCTCATCGGGGGGCGTCCGGGTCGGCACCGGAGCACACGCTCGCCGCCTACGAACTCGCCTTGGCGCAGGGCGCCGACGGCTTGGAGTGCGATGTCCGGCTGACCTCCGACCACCACCTCGTGTGCATCCATGACCGCACGATCGATCGCACCTCCAACGGCACCGGAATTGTGAGCGAGATGTCGTTGGCGCAACTGCGCGACTACGACTTCGGCAGTTGGCACAGCGGCACCCCGGCGTCGGTCCTGACGCTGGAGGAACTGTTGACGCTAGCGCTCGACTGGCGCCGGCCGGTGCGGCTGTTCATCGAGACCAAGCACCCGGTGCGGCAGGGCAGCCTGGTGGAGGTGAAGTTGCTGGAGATGCTGCGACGGTTCTCCGTGGCATCGCCGCCGTCGGCCGATCACAGCCGCGCCGTGGTGATCTCGTTCTCGTCGTCGGGGGTGTGGCGGATTCGCCGTCACGCGCCGATGTTGCCGACGATCCTGCTCGGGGACACCGCCCGCGTCCTCGGCGGCAGTGCGGCCACGGCGGTCGGCGCGACTGGGATCGGACCGTCCATCGAGACGCTGCGGATGCATCCGGAGCTGGTCGACAAGGCCGCCGCCGCCGGACGGGTGACTTACTGTTGGACAGTCGACGAGCAGGTCGACGTCCAGTTGTGCGCTGACATCGGGGTGCGCTGGATCGCCACGAACCATCCGGCGCAGGTGCGCGACTGGTTGGTGACGGTCTGATCCCCGCGCGGCGTGTGAAAGGGTTGGACCATGGGTAAGAAGAGCAAGCGCGGCACCGGACCGCGTCCCGGGAGCAATCGCGCCGAGCGCGTCGCCGCGCGCAAAGAGCGCCAGGCGGAGGCGGCGGCGCCGAGGCGGCCGTTCGCCGGACTCGCCGCCGAATGTGACCTCGTCGCTATGCGGGCGTTCGTCGCGTCGGCGACCGCGCGTTTGCCGCTGCTTGAGAAGGGCCCACCCGAGCCGGAGCTGAAGTCGGTCGTCCCCGACGACGACCCAGGACCGTCGCTGCAGGCCGAGGGCGTCCGCAACCACGTCAACGTCGCGACCGTGCTACCCGGTGCGGTCGGCGCTATCGTCCGCGACGGCAAGGGCGCGCGCGAGGGCTTCGCCGGCCTGCAGATTGATCCGGAGCCGGCCAACATCGCCGCCGAGTTCGCCGCGGCCGTCGACTGGGCGGCGCACGCGAAGACCGACGAGGAGTACAAGGGCGGGACGACCGACAAGTCGCTCACCGACCTCATCGAGGCGTCGGGTGCACTCGACATCACCGTGTACGAGGACTTCTCGTGGTGGTACGCACCGGGGACCAAGCTCGACGCCGGAGTGCAGCAGATGCTCGACCGTGCGGCGGCGACGATTCTGCCCACGGCCCGGATGACGCCGAAGAGCGGTTTGGGTGCTCCGTGGTGGGTGGCAGCGGGGGAGAAGGCCCATCTGCGCTGGGTGCGCCCCGAGGATGAGGACGTGGTGATGACCGCGTTGGCGCGGTTGCACGCCGCGGGCCACCTGACGCTGGGCGAGGGGTCGCGCTTCGCTGGATCGTTCCGGACCCACGGGGTTCTCGTGCCCGTCTTCGATCTGGATCCCGACAAGCACGCCGACGAGTGGTACGACGGGCTCGACCAGTTCGACGCCTGGTTGGTGGAGGCGATGGCCGATACCTCCGAGTTGACCACCGAGCAGCGCCGCTCACGCGCGGGAATCCGCACCCGCCAGGTCACGCTGCGCGTCTAGCACCCAGTTCCGCCTACGATTGCCCCATGACGCAACGGACGAAGTTCCAGCAACTGCTGGCCGATCAGATCACCAACGAGTTCGCCGCGAGCCAGCAATACAACGCGATCGCGGTGTACTACGACAACGAGGACATGCCGCAGCTGGCAAGGCACTTCTACGAGCAGTCGGTCGAAGAGCGCAACCACGCGATGATGATCGTGCAGTACTTCCTTGACCGTGACCAGGCGGTCGAGATCCCCGGCGTCGTCGCCCCGCAGAACGCATTCGGCGACTACGCCGAACCGATCAAGCTCGCTCTGGCGCAGGAGGAGCAGGTCACCGAGCAGATCGTCAACCTGGCCCGTGTGGCGCGCGACGACGGTGATTACCTCGGCGAGCAGTTCATGCAGTGGTTCCTCAAGGAGCAGGTCGAAGAGGTCGCGACGATGACGACGCTGCTCACGATCGCCGAGCGGTCGAAGGGCAACATCTTCGACCTGGAGACCTTCGTCGAGCGCGAGATCAACAACAAGACCGCCACTGATGTCGCCGCCCCGGCCGCTGCCGGCGGCAACCTCTAGGACCGCGCAGCGCTACCCGACGGCGGAGTCGTTGCCGTCGGCCGTCGGTTCGACGGCCTTGCCGTGGGCGAGGCGGGAGAAGAACTCCTCGGTGCTCGAGTCCATCGATAGTGCGTCACCGTCGGCGCCCCACACCTCGGCCCCGGTGGGCACGGTCGCCATCGTCGGCGATCCACGTAGCGATAGCGCGAGCAGCAGCAAGTTCCACGAGTGGTCGTTCTCGTCGACGGTCATCGAGTCGACGACCCCGTTGACGAAGGGGAGCAACCGGAACGGGTTGAGCATGACGCCGGGACTGGTGGCCTTGGCCATGAGTGCGGCGAACACCTTGCGCTGATTGACCACCCGCTGCAGGTCGGCGTTGGGGTAGTCGCGGCTGCGCACCAGCCCGAGCGCTTGGCGCCCGTTGATCTTCTGGCACCCGGCCCGCAGGCGGAGACCGGCCTTCGGGTCGCGCAGCGCCGTCTTGAGGCAGATTCGGATGCCGCCGATCGAGTCGACGACCTTGGCGAAGCCGCCGAAGCCGATCTCGGCGTAGTGGTCGATGTGCACCCCGGACACAGATTCGACGGTCTGCACCAGCAGCTGTGGACCGCCCATGTTGAATGCGGCATTGATCTTGTGGCTGCCATAGCCGGGAACCTCGACGTAGAGGTCGCGCGGAATGGAGATGATCGCCGTCTTGCCCTTCTTCGGCTTCGAGATCAGCATGATCGTGTCGGTGCGCGCACCGCCCTCGTCGGGCCCGGTCGACAGCTTCTTGCGCTCTGCGGCCGTCAAGCCTTCGCGGGAATCGGTCCCGACGATGAGCCAGTTGGTGCCGGGCGTAGGAGCGATGCGCCCGGAGAACGACAGTGCGTTGACCCGGGTGAGCTTGCCGTCGTAGTAGATGAGACCGGCCGCCGCGGCGATGATCGCGGCGACGAGGGCGATCACGACGGTGGCGATTACGCCACGAAAGGAGACGAGGCGGCGTCGTTTGCCCGGCGGCTTGGGGGCCTTCTCGCGCCGGGGTGGTTTGGCCTCGGCGCTCTTGCCCGGCTTGTCCGACGATGCTGGGCGTGGCGGGGCCACGCGCGGCGACTCGGGCGACGCGGCGGGGATGGGTCCGCGGTGTAGCGATACTGCAGGACGCCGCTGGTCGGCCGGGAGCGGTTCGGGCGTCTGCGTCGGCGCGTAGCGGGGTGCTTCGACGCGGGGTCGTCCTCGCTCCGCACCAGGATTCGGCCGGGGTTGGGGTCTCGGGTTCGGCCGCGGCTGTGGTCCGGGCTCGCGACGGGGTGCACCGGCGGCGGGGCGCACCGAGGGCTGCGCGTCACCGTTGGCCGGACGCGGCGGGGGCGCACTTCGACGGACCGCGGGGCCGCCCGGGCCAGCGGTGGGCCGGGCGGCGGGCGGTGCTGGTTGTTGCGACCAAGCCAGTGGCGGCTCATAGCGTGGCGGGTTGGCCGTTGATGGACCGGGTTGCGGTGGCACGGGGGGTTGCGGCGGCCGGGGCGGCTGGGGCGCCGTGGGCTGCTGACCGGCCTGTTCCCGGCGTCGGCCCCGCAGATTGGGGGGATCGCTCGGGTCGCTCATCCGGTCAAATTTACGCACTGCGGCTGTGGAGATCCTGAACTCTGCAGACTGTGTGGCCAACGCAACGTGAGGGTGCTCGTCGTCGTGGATCACCACAGTCGGGGATCACCTAATCTGGGCGGATGCCCCGCAAGCCGTCCCGCTGCGGACCACCCGTCCTCGACAGTGGGGTCAGCGTGGTCACCGACCCGGTGCAGCGCCGCGCGCTGTGGATCGAACTGGCGATCGTGGGGGTGATGACCTTCGGCTCGTCGGCGCTGCTGGCGATCCTGGCACTCGTCGAGGCCCAATTGACGGGAGGGATCGACCAGACCACCGTCGCACTCAACCCGTCGCGCTCGGATATCGCCTGGATCGATGCGGCTCGCCAGGCGATATCCGTGGTGCGCCTCGCTGGGATGGCAGTGCTTGCGGGATACCTGTTGTGGCGCAGCGGGATCCGCCTCACGGTGGTCGGCTTGACCCGACGCCCCGCCCGCGGGGATGTGCCCTACGGTCTGGGCCTGGCCGCCCTGATCGGACTGCCCGGCCTCGGACTGGTGGTCCTCGCGCACGCGGTGGGGATGAACGCAGCCCTGGTCCCCGGCGACACCGACGGCCCGTGGTGGCAGATCCCGATGCTGATCGCCATTGCTATCGGGAACGCGGTGGCCGAGGAGGTCGTCGTCGTCGCCTATCTGCTCGTCCGCCTGCGCCAGCTCGGACTGCGCGATGCCTCCGCGCTCGCGTCCAGCGCACTGCTGCGGGGGAGCTACCACCTCTACCAGGGCATCGGCGGTGGACTGGGGAACGTTGTGATGGGGCTGGTGTTCGGGCGCTTCTATCAGCGCACCGGACGGCTGTGGCCGCTCGTGATCGCCCACGCAGTCATCGACGTCGTCGCTTTCGTTGGGTTCCTTCTCATCGGGGACCGGCTGGGAATCAGCGAGCTACGGAAGTAACGGCACCACTAAAGTGCGCCGTAGTCACAGTCCGTGGAGCAACCAGGCCAGCCACATGCCCCCGCCGCACGCCAGGGTTGCCGCGACCCACGTGCCGAGCACGTTGACGAGAGCCAACCGGTTCTCGCCGCGCCGAGCCAATGCGACGGTCTCGAAGCTTGCCGTCGAAAAGGTGGTGAAACCACCGCAAAAGCCGGTGCCGACGATCAGCGCCAGGGTCGACGGTGCGCTGGCGAACAGGACCAGGCCGGTGATGAGGCCCAGCAACGCCGAGCCGACGATGTTGATCCCGATGGTCGCCAGGGGCAGCTGCGCGGTCACCCGGGCTTTCGTCGCCGCATCGACGAGGTAGCGCAGCAGCGAGCCCGCACCGCCCGCCGCGTAGGCCGCGACCGTCCACGCGTTCATTGCGGTGTCTCCGGGTCGACGATCGCCGGTTCGGCCAGCTCGGTCCGGGGCGCGAGCCGGGCGCCGACGGCGAGCCCGGCAACCGTGCCGATTGCCCCGACCAGCAGCGTCGCCCCGCCGTAGCCCAGCGCCAGCGGCAGATGACCGTCGCGGATCAGCAGCACCTGCTCGTCGGCGAATGTGCTGTATGTCGTGAACCCGCCGCACAGTCCGGTACCGCCGAACAGCCGGATCCGGCGGGCCGTCTCGTCGGGCAGTCGTGACGAGGCGAGGTACTCCAGCAGCGCTCCGAGAACAAACGCGCCGACGAAGTTGATGGCGAACGTTGCCAGCGGCCAGCGCCCGGATTCGGTGGGGACGGCTTGTTCGAGGTGTAACCGCGCGGCAGTACCGGCGGCGCCGCCGACAAGCACCAGGACCAAGCCGGGGGAGTCGCGAAGGACGGGGCGCAGGCGTGTCATCGGTGCGGCGTTCCTTTCGTGGCCAGGTGATTCCGGGCAGCCGGAATCGATCGTTGACCAGGAACTATCAGCCGCAGCGGCGGGTCGGGCGTCGGGCGCCCCGGCGAGATCCATCACCTCGGCGGCGCATGCGCACCGCCGAGACCAGTATACGGCTAACCTGAGACCGTGCCCGTGATCGCCTACTTCGGTCCCGCCGGAACCTTTACCGAAATGGCGGCCAAGCGCTTCGTCGAAACCGGGGCGGGTCCGTTGGCGGGCGTCGCCGCCGGTGACGTTTCGTGGCTGTCGCTGGGGAGCCCGGTCGCGGTCATCGAGTCGGTTCGTTCCGGCGCCGCCGACATCGGCTGTGTGCCCGTCGAAAGTTCGCTGGAGGGCTCGGTCCCCGCGACGATGGATGCGCTGGTCCCGGAAACCGAGGCCGATCGGGTCCAGATCTTCGCTGAGACGGTCCTCGACATCGCCTTCACCATCGCCGCGGCGCAGTCAGTCGCCGCCGCTGACGTCGCGACGATCGCCGCCTATCCCGTCGCGGCCGGTCAGGTGCGCGCGAGCCTGGCGGCGCTGTTCCCCAACGCCGAGGTCGTCCTCGCCTCATCGAACGCCGCGGCCGCAGCCGACGTTGCCGCCGGCCTCGCCGACGCGGCGGTCACCACCCCGGTCGCCGCGGAAGCCAACGGCCTGACGGTCCTGGCCGAGGGGGTCGCCGACAGTGACGACGCAGCAACCCGCTTTGTCTTGCTCGCCCGTCCGGGTCCGGTACCGGCCCGCACCGGCAAGGACCGCACCAGCGTCATCGTCGACCTCCCCAACCGTCCCGGCAGCCTGCTCGCGGCACTCGACGAGTTCGCCGCCCGCGGCATCGACCTGACCCGCATCGAGTCGCGGCCGCGTCGGGGTTCTGGGCCCCGGGTGCAGTACCGCTTCTACATCGATGCCGTCGGCCACCTCGACGACGCCGCCATCGGCGAGGCGCTTCGCGCGCTGCACCGCGACGTAGAGCGGGTCGTGTTCCTCGGATCGTGGCCGGTCGATGGCGCAAGCGGCACCCCGCCGCCCGACCACCGCGAGAGCGAGGCCTGGTTCGCCGCGTTGCGGGGCGGTATCGCTGGCGAGGCACCCTGATGGCGAGGCTGTACTTGGTCCGTCACGGCGAGACCACCTCCAATGTGATGAAGCGCCTCGACACGGCGATGCCGGGTGCCGCACTCACCGACTTCGGCGTTCGGCAAGCCGCGCGATTCGCGCTGGAGCGCCGCGTCGAGGCGGTCCAACCCCCGGTACTGATCTCCTCGCGCGCGGTGCGCGCGCAGCAGACTGCCGAAGTCATCGGTGGGCTGTGGGGAATTGACCCCGATGTCGCCGACGGGCTGCACGAGGTTCAGGCCGGCGATCTTGAGGACCGCTTCGACAAGGAGGCCTACGACACCTTCGCCTCCGTCGTGCAGCGCTGGCACCACGGCGAGACGGCGGTCCCGATACCCGGTGGTGAATCGCTCGACGACGTGGTGGCGCGCTACGTTCCGGCCATCGACGACATCGTGAGTCGCTACCTCGTCGGACCTGACGGCCGCGACGTCTACGTCGTCAGCCACGGCGCGGCGATTCGCCTGGTCGCCGCTCGATTGGCGCAGCTCGAGCCGGAATTCGCCGCCCGCAACTATCTGCTCAACACCGGTTCCGTCGAGCTCGGGTTCACCCCCGGTGCCGAGCAGCCGTGGACCGCACACCGCTGGGGTGAGCACGTGGCACCGTTCACCGCCAATGGTGCTGGCCCAGCCGACGATGACGAGAGCGTCGTCGATCCGATGGGCTAGGACCCGCGCGATCGCCGCCCGGTTATCCCCAGCCGTTGCGGTGGAGCCACTCGTCGTCGATGCCGAAGTGGTGGGCGACCTCGTGGATCACGGTGATGCGCACCTGCTCGCGCACCTCCTCTTCGGTCGCGCAGATGGCGAGGAGCGAGTCTCGGTAGATCGTGATGGTGTCCGGGAGGAAACCGCCGTAGTCGATCGTGCGTTCCGTCAGCGCCACGCCCTCATACAGGCCGAGGAGGTGCGGGTCCTCCGGGTGGCTGGGCTCGATGAGGATGACGACGTTCGACATCTCGCGGGTGAGCTCGGACGGGATCTCGTCGAGGGCGTCACCCACGAGGTTCTCGAACTCGCGGTGGCCGATCCGCATCCTTAACCGGCCGGCGCGGGCACTTCGGCCGGGTTTGGCGCGATACCCGGGGGCATCGGCACCGGTGTCGGGAGCGCGCGGCCCGGCGGTGCGGCCGGCGGCGGGGTCGGGATCTTGCCGTTGATCAACAGCTGCGCCCGGGCGTCGCCGACCAGCGTCGCAAAGCCGCCCTTGAAAGGCAGGCCCATGTAGCAGACCGCCTTGCGGCTGCCGGCGAGCCAGCCGATCTCCGACACCGTCGACCACTGGATGTTCAGGGTCGTCTTGTCGAACTTGTTCTTGCCGCCCATGAAGCGGTGCGCCTGGACCGGGCAGATCGGGGTGAGGAACTTGTTCTGCTCCTCAATGCCGGGCCACGGCTTGCCGGACGTTCGGGCGCCGAAGCGTGCCGACATGTCGATGAGGCCCGTCGTCTGAAACGCGTGCGGCTCGGCGCAATTCACCGGGAACGTCGGCTGGTGCGTCACCGGGTCGATGCCGATGCACGTTCCCGGTTGCCATTGCTGTGACTGGTCGAGCTCGGCGACCCGGCCGACGACCTCCATCTCGGTGCCGCCGACCCCCTGCTCGATCAGACCGCAGCGCATGTCGCGCTGACCCCGTTTCCACTGGGCCTCCGACGGGTAGATGAGGCTGGGCACGAAGCGGCCCTGCGGGTCGAAGCGGCCATCGAGATAACCCGCGACCAGGACCGGGCACTGCTCGGAGCGGATGACGGAGAACCTCTCCGGCCCGGGCCACTTCGCATCCGGGGCGAACTCGCCACCGGGGACGATCCGGCCGTCGACCGCAGCCGCCACCTCGAACCGATGGGGTTCGCTGCACTCGACCTTGGTCGGCGCACCGGGCTTGCCCTGCTCCCACTGCAGGCAGTCGCCCGCAGTGGATTGCGTGAAGGCATCCTGCGCCACGCGCTCGCCGACGCCGATCTTTGTGCCGCCGACTCGACCGGAACCCTCGATGAAACCACTCGCGTAAGCGGTGGTGGCCAGTGCGACCGAACCGACCACACCGGCGACGAGGATTACGCGCAGCGGATGGGTGACCAGGGCCGAGCGCCACCGACTCGCCCGGCCCGCCGGTGCGTCGTCGCTGGGCACCACGCCCGGGGCGGCGGTATCGGGCGTGGTGGTGCTGTTGGTGTCGGCGGACGGCGCGTCGGCGGGCTGCTCGTCGGGCATCGTGACCTCATCGTCGGAACTCATCCCCTCCATCATGCCTGCCCGGTGTGCCATGAGTAGGCTCTGGGAGGTGATCGACCTCAAGACTCTTCGCGACGACCCCGAATCGGTCCGCGAATCGCAGCGCATCCGAGGTGAGGATCCCGCACTCGTGGACCGCGCCCTCGACGCCGATGCCCGACGCCGCGCCGCGGTCGCCGAGGCGGACAATCTGCGCGCAGAGCAGAAGTCCCTCGGCAAACTCGTCGGCAAGGCAGCCGGTGAAGAGAAGGCGCAGTTGCTGGCGCGCGGCAAGGAACTCGCCGAGCAGGTGAAGGCGGCCGTCGCCGCCCAGAACGAGGCCGACGAGGAGGCGCACACCGTCCAGCGCGCGCTTTCCAACATCGTGGCGGGCGCGCCGGCAGGCGGGGAGGACGACTTCGTCCTCCTCGAGACCGTCGGGCAGCCGCGCGATATCGCCGACCCGAAGGACCACCTCGAACTCGGCGAGTCACTGGGCCTCATCGACATGGAGCGCGGCGCCAAAGTATCGGGCTCGCGGTTCTACTTCCTCACCGGCAACGGCGCGCTGCTACAGCTTGGGCTGTTGAATCTGGCCGCGCAGATGGCCGTGCGCAACGGTTTCGAACTGATGATCCCGCCGGTGCTCGTGCGCCCCGAGATCATGGGCGGCACCGGTTTCCTCGGCGCCCACGCCGACGAGGTCTACCACCTGCCCGACGACGACCTGTACCTCGTCGGGACGTCAGAGGTGCCGCTGGCCGGCTATCACAGCAACGAAATCATCGACCTGTCCGACGGGCCGAAGCGCTATGCCGGTTGGTCGAGCTGCTTCCGCCGGGAGGCCGGCAGCTACGGCAAGGACACCCGCGGCATCATCCGCGTGCACCAGTTCGACAAGGTCGAGGGCTTCGTCTACTGCCGACCGGAGGAGGCCCAGGCCGAGCACCTGCGGCTGCTCGGGTGGGAGCGCGAGATGCTCGACGCCATCGACGTGCCCTACCGGGTCATCGACATTGCCGGCGGAGACCTGGGCAGCTCGGCTGCCCGCAAGTTCGACTGCGAGGCGTGGGTGCCCACCCAGCAGACCTACCGCGAGTTGACCTCGACGTCGAACTGCACGACCTTCCAGGCGCGCCGCCTCTCGATCCGTTACCGCGACGAGAACGGCAAGCCGCAGACCGCCGCAACTCTCAACGGCACGCTGGCGACCACCCGGTGGATCGTCGCGATCCTCGAGAACCACCAGCAGCCGGATGGTTCGGTGGTCCTTCCTCCGGCGTTGGCGGCAAGCGTCGGCCGCGAAGTCCTCGAGCCCAAGCGATGAGCATCCGCACCTGCGCCTTGCTCGCCGTCGTACCGGCGTTGATCGCCGCGGCGATGGCGCTGCTGCCGTGGGTGTCGCTCGAGGACCGCGGTGTCCCGATGCGCTGGTCGGGCCTGGGGTTCTATCTCGGCGACGACATCGGCACCATCCCCGCAATCGTGCCGTTGGGCTGGGCAGTCGTGGTCGTCGCCTTCGAGGCGCTGTCCGTGCTTGGCCTGGCACTGTTCGCCACCGGCGGCCAGTGGCAGTCGGCGATCCGCTGGTTCTTCTTCGGACTGGCGGCGCTCGCGGCGGCAGTCGTCGTGATGCTCCTCGTCGCCGTGGCCGTCCCGTCGATGGTGTACGGCAACCTGTTCACCGACCTCGGCGCTTTCGCCGGTGTCGACGACTTGGTCGGCGGCCGCGATGTGCTGGTCCTCCCGACGATCCTGGGCGCTGTGTTCTGGCTGGTCGTCGTCGCGGTCGCAGCCGGAATCGGATTCCGGACCGCCGGTCACAGTGAGCGTTCCGAATGGGTCTAGGGCTCGCCGCCGCCATCGTGGCGGCGCTGGCCTACGGCCTCGCGTCCGTGCTGCAGGCCCGGGCCGCGGGCGACGAGGGGCCCTCCGACGGTAAGCCCACCCTGCGGTCCACCATCGCGACGATGCTGGCCCTGCCGTTCCTGCTGGGCATGGCCCTGGACGTGATTGGCTTCGTCGGCAACCTGATCGCCGATCGGGAATTGCCGCTGTTCCTGGCCCAGCCGATCGTCGCGGCCAGCTTGATCGTGACGGCGGTGGCCGCGGGCGTCTTCCTCCGCGTCGTGCTGTCGCGACGGGACAAGCTGGCCATCATCACCGTCGTCGTCGCGCTGGTCGTGCTGTCATCGGTCGCCGGACAGGAGGGTGATCTGGGGTCCGGCTGGGCCGGCGCGCACCACGCCGTGATGCACGGGGGTGTGCTCGTGGCCGCCGGTGTGCTGATCGTCGGCGGGTTGGTGCTGCTGAAGGCCTCGACCGGGCCGATGGTGGCGGCCGCGGCCGGCCTGACGGCTGGCGCGCTCTTCGGGGTGATGGCCACTTCCGTGCGCATCGTCGACGGGGTTGATCCGTTCGAGTTGCCGCACTTGCTGACCGACCCGGCCGCCTATGCGGTCGTCGTCGCCGGGGTCGGCGGCTTCTACCTGTTCACCGTGGCGCTACAGGCGGGTTCGGTTAATGCAGCGGCCGCCGCGCTGGTTGTCGGCGAGACCGTGATTCCCGGGGCCGTGGGCCTGACCCTTCTTGGCGATCAGATCCGCGCAGGGTGGGCGCCGGTGGCGGTGCTCGCCTTCATCCTGGCCGTGGCCGGTGCGGCCACCATCGCGCTGGGCCAGGTCGGCGAACTCGGGTAGGGGCGATCACCGCCCCCAGCCCGTGGTTAGACCAAATCGGCGTGGTGGCGGGCCGCGACGTCGGGATGGGCGCGCAGGCGGGCCTTGAGCATGTTCTCGCCGAAGGTGCCCGAGATCGGATTCGACGGATCCTCGGTCACGCCGGGGGCCTGCGCGGCTAGTGCCGGAGGGAGGTCGATTTTCGGCATCGTCGACGCCAGTGCCGGGTTGAAGAAGAACGGCACGGACAGTCGCTCGGTACCGGGCGGCGGGGACTGCACGCGGTGCATCGTCGCCTTCAGGTACCCGTCGGTGGCGAACTCCATCGCCTCGCCGATGTTCACGACGAAGGCGTCGTCCAACGGTGGCGCATCGATCCAGCGGTCGCCGAACTGCACCTGCAGGCCGCCCTTGCCGGGTTCGACGAGCAGCAGCGTCAAGACGCCCGGGTCCTTGTGTGCGCCGACACCTTGGCGGTCGGCGGACTCCTCGCGGCCGGGATAGCGGACCAGCTTGATCAGCGTCGACGGGTGGTGCGCGAAAGCCTCGTCGAACACGTCCTCGGGTGATCCGAGGGAAACCGCCCACTGCCGCATGAGGCGCAAACCCAATGCGCTGCAGCGGTCCTGCCAATCGGTGAGCACATCACGAAGCTCCGGTTGGGCGGGCGGCCACAGGTTGGGGCCGTCGAGGCGGAGGTAGGCAGGCGCCGTGGCCCGTGCATCGTCGTCGAGCGCCTCGTACTCGGCGGCCAGATCGATCTGTTCGCGCCAGTCGATCGCACCCTGTGTGTACTCGCCGCCGAAGCGGGTATATCCGCGGAAGTGTGGGCTGCGCAGCATCTCGACGGCAAACTTGTCGTCGTCGGGCAGCGCGAAGAAGTCGCGCGCTGTGGCAAAGAGCTCCTCACGCACGTCGCGGCCGATGCCGTGCCCGACGAGGTAGAAGAATCCGACCTCGTGGGTGGCCTGCAGCAGTGCATCGCGGAACGCTGCCTGGTCGGCCTCGTCGCCGTCGAGTAGGGACATATCGACCACGGGAAGGGTGGCGGGCCCGGACTCGGTCATGGCCTCAGCTCTCGGTGACGAGCTTCTGCGCCCGGATCTCGTGGCCCTTGGACGTCAGGCAGCGGCCCGACGCCAGGTCCCACTGCCAACCGTGCAGGTTGCAGGTGAGCTTGTCGCCCTCGATGACGCCGAACTTCTCCAGATCGGCCTTCAAGTGCGGGCAGCGGCGCTGCATTTCCCAGCCGTCCTTGCAGATCGACGCGGAGTCGTCGTGGGCCTCGGCGAACCAGCCGTCGGCGTAATGGATGCGCTCCTCGGTGAGGCACTTGAAGAAGGTGTAGAGGAACTCGTTGTAGCCGCCGACGCGCCACGTCGTAAACCGCGTCGAGAGGAAGATCGTGTTCACCCAGTCCGGCTCGTCGTCGCGCAGGACGGTGCGCACCAGTTCGGGTGCGATGCGGAAGCCGTAGCGGTATTTGCCGTCGCCCTCCTCGCGCATGCGCACGGTGCGATTGGGGAAGTCGAGGACAAAGGTTTCTTCCCCGACGACGAGCCCGACGGGGTAGCCGATGCCGTCGGAGATGAGGTCGGAATCCTTCATGATCGGCTCGAAGGTTTCCTTGAGCTGCGGGAGTAGCGGCTCGCCCTGCGCGGGTGCCCACGTCGCCTTCTCCGCGGCGATGATCGGCGCGAACTTCGCCTTCATCCGTTCCAGGTAGCCCTGTTTGTTCTCGCCGAAGACCTCGTCGGGTGGATACGGGTGGCTCAGCTCGACGAGATCGGAGCCGCGCAGCTCGACGGTCGACCCGGACACCATCATCAGGCCGCGGTGCTTCACACCGTCGTCGGTGCCGTGGGTCGTCATCTGCTCCAGGAACTCCGCCTGGTCGGGGAAGATCGACGCCTGGTCGGATTCGCTGCCGGTGTTGAAGTCGTTGAGGACGAACAGGTCGTCGTCGAGGAACATCGGCGGTCCGGCCGACGGCACCACCCACGTGGCGCCGACCTGCTCGATGTAGGACCGCGCCCGGTCCATGCCGCGCTGGCGCTTCTGCTTGGCGAAGTTGGCTTTCGACTTGCGGGGGATGTCGTAGACCATCGGGTACCAGATGGCGCCCGAGTACTGCAGCAGGTGGATGTCTACGTGGCCGAACTCCTCCGCGACGACGTCGAGGTCGATGGGACGGGCGTCGTTCATGTTGAAGCAGGTCGTCTCACCGTCGGAGACGATCAGGCCTGAGTCGCCGATCGGGCCGTCGGCGGGCGCGCGCAGCGCGATGATCATGACGTCGAGGTCACCCTTGGGACCGCTCACCCGGTGCTTCTGCGAATCGACGGTCTCGATGAACTTGGTGAAGCCCAGCGCCTCGAGTTCGCGTTTGAGGTCGGGCACCGGGTAGTCGGGGAGCAGGACCGTCGCGTCCTTGGAGACGTTCTCGCGCAGGTTCTTCTCGTCGAAGTGATCGCGGTGCAAGTGGCTGACGTAGAGGTAGTCGCACTGCCCGAGCTGGCGCCAGTCGAGTTCGGTGTTGTCGGGGAAGGGGATCCACGACGCGAAGTAGGCGGGGTTGACCCACGGGTCGCACAGGATGGAACCGGCCTTGGTCTGGATGTGGAACCCCGCGTGACCGACGCTGGTGATCTGCACTTGCTTGCCTTCCGAACTGATGGGCTGTGGCCGTCCACGGGGGACGGCACGTCCTTCGAGGATAAACGTCCCCCCGCCCGGAACTCGATTCCAGACGGGGGGACCTTGGTCGGGGACGAGCCCTCGGTCAGGCGCTGTGCCTCACTTCGGGGTCGGGATGCCGAACGCGCGGGCGAACGCGAGCTTGGCCTCGTCGATGAACCGGTGTGCCTCCGGGGGCAGCTTCACGTCGGGGATCTCCCGCGGCGGCGTGAGGGCGGACTGGTCCAGGCGCTGAACCGGAACCGCCTTGGAGGCGGGCTTGCTCGCGGTGATCGTGCGGGTCGCGGAGACGCCCTGGGCGTTAGCGCGCAGCATCCGGTTGTAGTACTGGGCGTCGGCGACGCCCTCGTTGTAGCCGCGGACCGCGCCACTGACGGCGCCGATCACGCCGCCGATCACGACGCCGGCCAAACCGCCGGCGGCGGCACCAATCCCGACTCCGACGAGCACCATGGGGATGGTCAGGGTTCCACCGCTGATGACGCTGGCCAGGGCCGCGACGATGCCACCGAGGGTGCCGCCGATAGCGGCGCCGGCGATACCGCCGTACACCGCACCCAGACCGACGCCGGCCGATGCGCCGTCACCGGCGTACTGCATCCCCCACTGCACCTCATTGGCGTACCGGGGACCACCGGCGACCTTCTTCGGGGCGGGCTTGGCGGTGAGCACGATCGGCGTCGGGGCGGCGGGTCCGGCCATGCCGACCGGGGCGAGTGACACGACGATCATCATCTGGTTGCCCGGGACCGACGGCGCGACGCTGCGCGCGGGTGCCTGCGCCGCGTGGACAGGCTTGGCCGCGGCCGCGATCGGGCCCGACGGTGCGGCTCCGGCCGCGGCCGGGGTGAGGAGTGCGGCCGCGGCGGCGACGCCGGTCAGGCCGACGGAGAGGCGGGTGGGGAGCGTGCTTCGGCGCATGGGGAATTCCCTAACGTTCGGAATTTGCGGTATCGGGTTGATCGTAACGCTTGGGGCCGGGTGAATCCCGTCGGACGCGGGCTGTGCCCGCCGCGATTTCGGCCTGGAGGCGGGTCTGTCGACGCGGCGCCGGGCTGGCGTGGCCCCGACTAGGATCAGATCCCATGGAACCCGCTTACGACACCGTCATCGCCGCGGCGCGCACGCTCTGGGGCGTGCAGGGCATCAAGTTCAAGATCTCCGGCGTCGAGCACGTCCCGGTGACCGGCCCCGGCGTGGTGGCGATCAACCACACCGGATACCTCGACTTCACGCTGGCCGGAATCCCCGCCTTCCTGCAGGGCAAGCGCAAGGTCCGCTTCATGGCGAAGAAGGAGGTCTTCGACAACAAGATCTCCGGGCCCATCATGCGCAGCCTCCGACACATCCCGGTCGATCGCACCGCGGGTGCGGACAGCTACCGGGCGGCCGTCGACTACCTGAAGGCCGGCGAGCTCGTGGGCGTCTACCCGGAGGCGACGATCAGCCGCAGCTTCGAGATCAAGGCCTTCAAGTCCGGCGCGGCGCGCATGGCTCTGGAATCGGGTGCACCGATCATCCCGACGGTGATCTGGGGAGCGCAGCGCATCTGGACCAAGGGGCACCCCAAGCACCTGGGTCGTACGAAGACACCGGTATCGATCGGTGTCACCGAGCCCTTGGAGGCCACCGGTTCGCCGGATGCGCTGACCGCGAAACTGCACGACGTGATGGTGGCCAAGCTCAACGAGCTCCAAGAGGAGTACGCCGATCTGTACGGCCCCTACCCGGCGGGTGCCTACTGGGTTCCGGCCCGCCTCGGTGGCGGTGCGCCCACGTTGGAAGAGGCGACCGCCCTCGACGATGCCGAGCAGGCCGAGCGGATGGCGAAAAAGGCGCAGCGTGAGGACGATCCCGACGCCTGAAGGCTAGAAGGGCAGGTGCGATCCAACGGCCACGCCGACGCGGATCGCCGTCGACATGGCGTGAAGTGACCCCTGACGCGGGAGGGTCGAGAGCTCTTCGGCCCGTGCGCGCAACTCGTCGCACGCTCCGTCGCGTACTGCGCGAGTAATGGCCAGCGCCGCGCCACGATGGGAGTCGAGCGCGCTGTGGCCGGTCTCGGTGAGGGGGACGAGCACGGCGTCGGGGATCAGTGCGGCGATACGGGCGCCGATGGGCGGTGGTGTGATCAGGTCGCGGTCGCAGGTGATGACCGCGGTCGGCCATTCGAAGTGCGGTAGTTCCTGCGGCAGCGACACCGGCTCGCCGATGAACTCTTCGTCGGAATGCGCGGCGAACGGCTCGACGGGGTCGAGCGGCAGACCGTCGGGATCGTGGGCGTAGCCGAGTTCGCCGTAGCTGATCCCGGAGACGAGGTCGGGTTCCATGATCATCGGGTTGGTCCCGTCGACCTCGGAGTCGCCGAGCCCGGCGATCTGACGCCAGAGCAGCTTGCCCCGTCCGCGGGCACGCGCGGCGACCAAGCGCTGCAACGCCTGTGGGCCCGCCATTTGGTACACCGCGGTGACCGCGTGGGTCAGCGACACCGGCGACACCTCCCCTGATTCGGTGAGGGCCCGTATTGCCGTCGCAGTCTCGTCGGACCCGTCGACGAGCAGTGCGCGCCGGTAGGCGCGCGTCAGCGCCAGATCGTCGAGGACGGTGTGGATCGAGGAATCGAGCACCATTCCGGCGACGCGGCCGGGGTGGCGGACGCCGAAGACCTGTGCGAGATAGGTGCCATACGAGCTGCCATAGATGACGGCACGCTCGATGCCGGCGTCGTCGAGGACGGCGGCAAGGTCGTCGACCGCGGCGGTGATGGTGACTGCCGAGCGGTCCAGCGGGCGGCCCGTGGTGTCGAAGCGGGAGAGCCCCACGCCTCGGTGCTCCATCATCACGAGGTCGAGGTCGCGCGCGGTGCGGTCACGGCGTAGCGCTCGGTACGGCAGGGCCGACGCCAGCCCCGGACCGCCGGGGATCACGACAACGGGGATCGACGAACCCGGGTGCGTGCGCAGGTAGGCGATGTCGACCTGCGAACTGCCCGCCGGCCGACGGACCCGGCCGCCCCCGGCCTGGACCTCACGCTCCGCAAGCCTGCGCATCACGGTGATTCCGAGCTTGGCCATAGGTGCCAGGGTAGACCCGCGACGAGTCGCCTCGGCGGCGCCGCTGGGCGCGGTAATCTCAGGGTGGAAGGGAGCCCTGTCATGGAGCCCGTGTATCGCACCCTCGAGGTGATCGCCGCGTCGATGCGTGGCGCGCAGGGCGTGCGGGTGGACTACCGCGGGCTCGACAACATCCCGACGACGGGCGGCGCGGTGCTGGCGATCAACCACACCGGCTACCTCGACTTTGTGTCCGTGGCGCTGGGGGTCAGCAGCCGCGGGCGACGCATCCGGTTCATGGTCAAATCCGAGATGCTGGACGTTGGGATCATGCGATTCCTGATCCGGCACACCGGTACGGTCCCGGTGGACCGCTCGATGGGCCACGACGCATACGAGAAGGCCGTCGCGACGCTGCGCGCTGGTGAGCTGATCGGCGTGTACCCCGAGGCGACGTTGAGTCGCAGCTTCGAGATCAAGGAGCTCAAGTCCGGCGCAGTCCGGATGGCCGCCGCGGCGGGTGTTCCGGTCATCCCGATCATCACCTGGGGCGCGCATCGGCAGCTGAGCAAGGGCGGCATCCGGTCGATGGGCCGCAAGAAGATCCCCGTCGTCGTCGAATATGGTTCACCGATCGACGTGTCCGACGTCGACTTGGCGTCAACAGAATCGGTGGACGAGAAGGTCGCTGCCTTGCGTGCGACGATGGTGGCGATGCTGCATCCGATGCAAGAGGCCTATCCGCACCCGGCCGGGGAACCGTGGGTGCCGGCGCGATTGGGGGGCGGCGCGCCCACCTACGACGAGGCCAAGGTCATCGAAGACGAGGAGGCTGCTGCCAAAGCGGCTGCCCGCGCGAAGAAGCGCCAGTCGGGTCGCGGGTGAGCCGCGCCACCGGCCTGCGGGCCGCGCCGTCGCTGATCGCCAGCGACGTCGACGGGACGCTGCTCGACGACCAGAACCGCGTGTCGCCGGCCACCGTCGAAACGATTACCGATGCGGCGCGCGCCGGGGTGGATCTGGTCCTGGCCACGGGCCGCCCGCCCCGCTGGATCGCGCAGGTCACCGATCAACTAGCAGTCCCCGAAGACCTCGTCGAGCTGCGTCCGGGTGGATCGTTGGTGCGCTACGCCGTGTGCGCCAACGGCGCGATCATCTACGACGTGGAGAACGACCGCATCCTCTCAGCAGCGGAGTTGGACGTGCCACGGTTGCGCAAGCTGATCGAGATCGTCGAGACGACCTTGCCGCAGGCCGGCCTGGCCGCCGAACGTGCCGGGGCGTCCGCGCACGACGCGGCGACGCGACCGTTCGTCGCGACCGCCGGGTATGAGCACGCGTGGCTCAACCCCGACCACGAAGTCGTCGACGACGTCGACCTGGCTGATGCGCCGGCGGTGAAGCTGCTCGCGCGGGCGCCACAGATGCGCAGCGAAGACATGGCGCAGCTGCTGATCCCCGTCGTCGGAGACTTGGCCGAGGTGACCTTCTCCACGAGCAACGGTCTGATCGAGCTCGCCGTCCCGGACACGCACAAGGCCTCGGGCCTGGTCCGCCTGGCGGAACTGACTGGGCTGCCCACCGACGCGGTCGTCGCCTTCGGCGACATGCCCAACGACGTGGAGATGCTGCGCTGGGCGTCGCACGGCGTGGCGATGGCCCACGGTCATCCGGACGCGATCGCCGCCGCCGACGAGGTCGCGCCGACCAACAACGACGACGGCGTGGCGCACGTCCTGCGGCGCTTCTTCTGAACGACGGCCTAGTTGCGCGGGCCCGCAGCTCGCCAAATCGGCGGAATGAACTCGTGACCGGGTTGTAACCGCGGGCGCTTGTTAGCCCAAAGTCTCTTCACTACAGTCACATGAGTCTCATCAGTCACAAATGCACCATGGACTCGTGCGGGGGAGGGCAGCGATGCGCCAGCTTCGGAAGAAGGTGTTGTCGGTAGGCCTGGCGCCAGTGCTCGTCGTCGGCGGCGTTACTGCCGTCGTCGCCACCGCCACCACCGTCACGAAGATCACCCTGACTGCCGGTGCGGATGTCAACCTCATCGGCAAGGGTCACGGCCACGGCCGCGGAATGGGGCAGTGGGGCGCGTTCGGCTACGCCAAGAAGGGCTGGCCGGCCGAAAAGATTCTGAGTCACTTCTACGGCGGCACTACCGCGGGGAAGACGGACAAACCCGTGGTCCTGGTGCGGCTCACCAAACAGGGCGCGGTGAATGTGCGTGCGGACGCCGGGATGCGAGTCGGTGGACAGACCGTGGCCCCCGGTCAGGCAGTACGCCTGACCGGGTCCACGGCCACCGTCACCGCCGGGTGCAACGGTCCCGTGCTGCGAACCGTCCCACTCGGTGCCGACGGCTTCGTCGACCCGGTCAATGCGGCGCCGAGCCGCCCGGCGAACGAACTCCTGCGCTTCTGCGGCAACAACGCGCCCTACCGCGGCGGGTTCGCCCTCGTCGACGGCAAGGTCGTCAACCGGATCCACATCGACGACTACGTCAAGGGCGTCATCCCGCGCGAGAGCCTGCCGCGCTGGGCCGACGAGGGCGGCGCCGAGGCGCTCAAGGCCCAGGCCGTCGCCGCGCGCACCTACGCGCTCGCCGCGCTGGCCAAGGGCAAGCAGATCGATGACACGACGAACTCCCAGGTGTACGGCGGTGTCGCCGGGGAGGATCCGCGGACCAACGCGGCCGCCGACGCCACAGCCGGACAGATCCGGCTTGCCGGAGGTGCCCCTGCGTTCACCGAATTCTCCGCGTCGACTGGTGGCTACACCGCCGGCGGCAACTTCCCCGCGGTCCGCGACGACGGCGACTCCGTCTCGCCGACCCACGAATGGACCGCGACGGTGGGCTCCGGCAGTATCGGCCGCGCATTCGGCGTCGGTGCCCTCAAAGCTCTTGAAGTGACCCAGGCCAACGGGCTCGGGACCAATAACGGCCGGGCCATCAAGGTCAAGGCCACCGGGTCGAGCGGAGTCAAAGAGGTCACCGGCGAGGAGGCGCGTTCGCTGTTGCAGCTGAAGTCGTCGTGGTTCTCGATCGTCGGACAGACGACCAAGCCGCAGATCGTCTCGCCGCCCGTCGGGCCCGGCGCGGGGGGAAGCGGGTCGCTGGAGAACCTGGACCTGGCGTCGCTGCTGCGCGGCGCTGCGTCGAACGTCAAGCTCGATCGGCGTATGGCCGATCAACTCCTTGGCGCGGCCGGGACCGCCTTCGCGGGCAAGCAGGTTGCGCTCGGTGGCAGGAAGTCACCCCTGGGAAGGCCGCTGGGCGTACCGACCCTGACCGACGACGGCCAGGCCGTCACGCAACGCTTCACCCGCGGAGTCATGTTCTTCACGCCGAAGACCGGCGTCGCGGCGCTCTCGCACCGCGGGTGGCGGGCCTACAACGCCCGGGGTGGCCTCGCCGCGCTCGGCATCCCGCGCGCTGACGTCATCTGACGGTGCCGCGCGAGCGTGCGAGGGCGGTGTATCGAGGCCTATCGGTACCGGCAGGCGAAGTAGTAGAACTGCTCCTCGCGCTGCACCGCGTAGCGCATCGTCGTCCACAGGTTGCCGTGCCCGTCGGGCATGGCAACGCGGTGCGCGACGATGTCGGCGAGTAGGCGTGGCGGCAGCGGCGGATCGCCGACGAAGGGCAGAGGCGGCAGGGCGTCGGTATCCAACCACGGCTCGAGAGCAGGGTCGGCGCCCCGTGTGGCGTACAGCAGGCATCGGCCGGTGGGTGCCGAGGTGCCGCTGATCGTCGCCGTGACGAGTGCCAAGTCCCATCCGGCGATGCGGCCGAACGCGGTACACGTCTCACTGGCGATGGCGTCTTCGCGCTTGCCGATGTCGTGGGGGACGGGGCCGGGTGCGCGCGGGGCTCCGCCGCTCACGGGCGATACGGACTGCCCGGACGCGGTGTCGACGATGCGGACACCGTGCTCGTCGCGGACGACCTGCAGGTCGGTTCCCACCGGCATCTGCCACACCGTGCTGAGGACGGGTTCCATGGCCGCCACATCGTCGATCGTGACGATGCGCCAGCAGTCCCGGCTGTTGATGAACGCCTCGGAGTCGGTGTGGGCCAGAACACGCCACCCGCTGTCGCCGGGGTCGTGGGTTGCCTGCCGGACCAGGCGGCCGATCCGCGCGCGCCGCGCGAGGACGCTGGTCGTCACCAGGCACGCGTCGGCGCGACCGGTCGGGGGTGCGCTGGGAGCCATGGCCCAATCCTAGGCATGGCCGGCATGGTGACCCCCGTCGCCGATACCCGTTTCTCAGCTTTCGTCCGATACCCTGAACACCCGTGGTGAGCAATAACGAGTCGTACGACCTGATCGTCGTCGGATCGGGCCTGTACGGCCTGACCGTCGCCGAGCGCGCCGCTACTCAGCTGGGCAAGCGGGTGCTGATCGTCGAGCGCCGCGAGCACCTCGGTGGCAACGCGTATTCGGAGGCCGAGCCGGAGACCGGTATCGAGATCCACAAGTATGGCGCGCACCTGTTCCACACCTCCAACAAGCGGGTGTGGGACTACGTCAACCAGTTCACGTCGTTCACCGGCTATCAGCACCGCGTCTTCGCGATGCACGACGGCCAGGCCTACCAGTTCCCGATGGGCCTGGGCCTGGTCTGCCAATTCTTCAACCGCTACTACAGCCCCGACGAGGCACGCGCGCTCATCGCCGAGCAGGCCGCTGAGTTCGACACCAAGACCGCGGCCAACTTCGAGGAGAAGGCGATCAGCCTCATCGGGCGGCCGCTGTATGAGGCGTTCATGAAGGACTACACCGCCAAGCAGTGGCAGACCGATCCGAAGAACCTGCCGGCAGCCAACATCACCCGTCTGCCGGTGCGCTACACCTTCAACAACCGCTACTTCAACGACGACTACGAGGGCCTGCCCGTCGACGGCTACACCGCCTGGCTGACGAACATGGCGGCCGACGAGAAGATCGAAGTGCGGCTGAACACCGATTGGTTCGACGTGCGCGACGAGGTGCGCGCCGCGAATCCGGACGCGCCGATCGTCTACACCGGACCGCTGGACCGGTACTTCGACTACGCCGAGGGCCAATTGGGCTGGCGCACGCTGGACTTCGAGACCGAGGTGCTGCCGACCGGTGATTTCCAGGGCACGCCGGTGATGAACTACAACGACGCCGACGTCCCGTACACGCGCATCCACGAGTTCCGCCACTTCCACCCCGAGCGTGACACCTACCCCGACGACAAGACCGTCATCATGCGCGAGTTCTCCCGCTTCGCCTCCGACGACGACGAGCCGTACTACCCGATCAACACCCCCGAGGACCGGGCGATGCTCGCGCGATACCGCGAGCGTGCCGGTGCCGAGCTGCGCGAGAGCAAGGTGCTGTTCGGCGGGCGTTTGGGCACCTACCAGTACCTCGACATGCACATGGCCATCGCCAGCGCGCTGACCATGTTCGACAACACCCTCGCCCCGCATTTGCGCGACGGTGAGCCGCTGCACGAGACCGACGACTGAGCGCTGCGAGGACGACGAATGACTGACGCTTCCACGACGACGAAGGCTTCGACGAAGACCGCGCCGAAGGCTGCCGCTGCGCCGGCACCGGAGTCCAAGGCCGTCGAGCTCCTGCAGCGCGTGATCTTCCCGCGCCCCGGCGAGCCCCTCGACGTGCGGTCGCTGTATCTGGTGGAGGCCGACGGCAATCAGCGCCGCGCCCACTCCCCGTCGCGCACCTCGGTGGTCATCGGCGGCGAATCGGAAGTCAGCTTCGAAACCTATTTCAACGCGTTCGCGGCGGCCTATTGGCGGCGCTGGACGACGCTGACCTCGGTCGTCCTGCGCGTCGAGCTCACCGGTACTGCGCGTGTCGACCTGTATCGCTCCAAGATCGACGGCTCCCGCATCGGCATCGGCGGCGACCTGGTCCCCGTCGACGAGCAGGGCCGCGGTGTGATCGAGTTCGAACTCGACCTAGGCCCGTTCGAGGACGGCGGCTGGATCTGGTTCGACATCACCACCGACACCGACACTGAGATCACCTCGGCCGGTTGGTACTCGGCCGTCGCAAGCCCCAATCCCGACGCGACCGTGACCGTCGGCATCCCGACGTTCAACCGGCCCACCGACGCCGTCGCCGCACTTGCCGCGTTGAGCAGCGACCCGCTCGTCGATGCGGTCATCGACGCGGTGATCATGCCCGACCAGGGCACCCGCCGGGTCGTCGACGAACCCGGATTCGACGAGGCCGCCGCTGCGCTCGGCGACCGGCTGCACATGTTCAAACAGGGCAACCTCGGCGGCTCCGGCGGCTACTCGCGCATCATGTACGAGGCGCTGCGACTCACCGACAGCCCGTACGTCCTATACATGGACGACGACATCGCGATCGAGCCCGACTCGATCCTGCGCGCGCTGGCCATGTCGCGGTTCGCGAAGACCCCGATGCTCGTCGGCGGCCAGATGCTCAACCTGCAGGACCGCAGCCATCTGCACTGCATGGGCGAGGTGATCAACCGCCACACCTTCATGTGGACTGCGGCACCGTTCGTCGAGTACGACCACGACTTCTCCAAGTACCCGATGAGCGACCGGGACAACTCGAAGAACCTGCACCGACGCATCGACGTCGAGGGCAACGGCTGGTGGATGTGCATGATCCCCCGGGAATGTGCGGAGACCATCGGTCTGCCGATGCCGCTGTTCATCAAGTGGGACGACTGGGAGTTCGCGCTGCGCGCTGCCAAGGCCGGATATCCGACGGCGACGGTCCCGGGCATCGCGATCTGGCACATGGCGTGGAGCGACAAGGACGACGCCATCGACTGGCAGGCGTACTTCCACCTGCGCAACCGACTCGTCGTCGCGTCGATCCATCACGACGGCCCGATCAACGGCATCCTCACGTCGATGGCCAAGGCCACCGCCAAGCATCTTCTGTGCCTGGAGTATTCGACGGTCGCCATCCAGAACGAGGCGATCCGCGACTTCCTCGCCGGGCCCGACCACATCCGGTCCATCCTCCCGACGGCGCTGGGCAAGATCGCCGGGATGCGCAAGGAGTTCCCCGACGCGGTGGTCCTACCGTCGGCCACTGATCTGCCCCCGGCCACCGGCGAGGCGACCGCGCTCGGCGTTAACGAGCCGAAGAATCCCGCCGTCAAGGTCCTTACCCTGGCCAAGGCGATCCGCAACAACCTGCGCCCGGCCGACCCGCGCCACCACGAGGTGCCGCAGGCCAACTACCCGCCGATCGAGGCGCGCTGGTATTCGCTGGGCCGCGTCGACGGGGTGACCGTCACGACCGCCGACGGTCGCGGCGTCGTCTACCGCCAGCGCGATCGGGACAAGGCGTTGGCCCTGGGCAAGGAATCGGCTGCCCTGGTGCGGGAACTGCGCGAGCGGTTCCCCGAGATGAAGCAGAAGTACCGGGACGCACACGCGGACCTCACCAGTAAGGAAAGCTGGGCGAATGTCTTCGGAATCGACTGACCTGACGATGTCGCCAGCGACGCCGCCGACCACCGTCGACGCCCCGGTGGGCAAGCCCACCGGTGAGGCCGCCGTCCTGGCCGGCGTGCAGTCGGTGCTGACCAACCCGACGACGGTCAAGGCCGCGCGGGGCCTGTCGCATTTCGGTGAGCACTCGCTGGGCTGGCTGGCACTGGCCGGTGCGGGTGCTGCCATCGCGTCGCGGCGGGGCAACGAGACCGCGCAGCGCCGCTACATCGAAGCCGGCGTCGGCGCTTTCGGCGCGCACGCCGCGTCGGTGATCATCAAGCGCATCGTGCGCCGCCCGCGCCCCGACCACCCCGACATCGCTGTCGGAGTCGGGACGCCGAGCAAGTTGAGCTTCCCGTCGTCGCACGCCACGTCGACGACGGCCGCGGCGATCCTGCTGGGGCGAGCCGTGGCCACCGGGAGCGGGACTGATCGGAGCAGCCTCAAGTCCATGGCGGTTGCCTCCGGCGTCATCGTGCCGCCGATGTTGCTGTCGCGGCTCGTGCTGGGCGTGCACTACCCGACCGATGTGCTCGCCGGTGCGGCGATCGGTGCGGCGAGTGCCGGTGCCGTCATCGCGGGTGACAAACTAGTGGGCGACGCGGTGTTCAACCGATTGTTCGCGAACCGAAAGCCGGGTGTCTGATGAGCGAGGAGCCGATCGAGCACGGCAAGGAGCTCGGACCGCCGAAGAATCTGGCGACCGGGGTGATCAAGGCGATCCGCCCCCGCCAGTGGGTCAAGAACGTCCTGGTCCTGGCGGCGCCGCTGGCCGCGGGCCAATTGACGTTCGGGACCGCCACCGCCGAGCAGGTCGCGAGCGGTACCAACCCGGCGCAGGTCTGGGAGAACGTCGGATTGGCGTTCGTCGCCTTTTGCCTGGCGGCGTCGGCGATCTACCTGATCAACGATGCGCTCGACGTCGAAGCCGACCGCAACCACCCGACCAAGCGCTTCCGCCCGATCGCGGCGGGCGTCGTGCCGGTCAACCTGGCGTACGTGCTCTTCGTCATCTTCGCGGCGGGATCGATTGCCGTCGCGCTGCTCGCGAACTGGCAGACCGCCGTCGTCATCGGTATCTACCTGGCTATTCAGATTGGCTACTGCTTCGGCCTCAAACACCAGGCCGTCGTCGATATCTGCATCGTGTCCTCGGGGTTCTTGCTGCGGGCGATCGCCGGTGGTGTGGCCACCGGGATCGACTTGTCGAAGTGGTTCCTGCTGGTGATGGCCTTCGGGTCGCTGTTCATGGCGGCCGGTAAGCGCTACGCCGAACTGCACTTGGCCGAGCGGACCGGTGCGAAGATCCGCAAGTCGCTCGAGTACTACACGACCGGTTACCTGCGCTTCGTGTGGACGGTCGCGGCGACCTCGGTGGTCGTCTTCTACGGACTCTGGGCCTTTGAGAGCGAGGCCCACCGTTTTAACGGCCAGCCGAACGACAACATCTTCTACGCATTGTCGATGGTGCCGTTCACCATTGCGATCCTGCGCTACGCCGTCGACGTCGACGGGGGTGCGGCCGGTGAGCCGGAGGAGATCGCCCTGGGCGACCGAGTGCTACAGGTCCTCGCCCTGGCCTGGATAGTATGCGTGGGTGTCGCCGTCTATGCCTACCCGAACTGGAGCTGAATTGGGCGTGACCGGCCTGCGGGCCCGGGTCGCGTACCTCAGCTTCCTGATCGGCGCGATCGGCGTCACGACCTTCTTCACGATCGGTGCCTGGCAGCGGCGGTGGATCGCCGACGACGGCCTGATCGTCCTGCGCACCATCCGCAACCTGATGGCCGGCAACGGCCCGGTGTTCAACGCGGGTGAGCGCGTCGAGGCGAACACGTCGACGGCCTGGACCTATGTGTTGTGGTTCTTCTCCTGGATCACCGGCGGCCAACTCGAATACGTGGCGCTGTGGACGGCGCTGATCATGTCGGTGGTGGCGATACCGCTGGCGATGTACGGGACCGCGCGGCTGCTGTGGCCGACGGTGGCGGCCAACCGCGGTGTGACTCTGCTGCTCCCGCTGGGCTCGATCATCTACATCACGCTGCCGCCGGCGCGCGACTTCGCAACGAGTGGCCTGGAGAACGGGCTGTCCATCTTCTGGGTTGCGGCACTGTGGTGCCTGTTTCTGGCCTGGGCCAAACGCGACCCGACGACGAGTCGCCGCGAGAATGCCGCCACCGGGTTCTTGGCCTTCGTGGCCGGACTGGCACCGCTGATCCGTCCCGAACTGACCCTGTTGGGCGCACTCGTCCTGCTGGTCCTCGTGTGCGCGCCGAGCACGTCGCAGCGTGCAGACCTCGTGGGCCGGTGGGGGATGCGCCTGGCGATCATCGTCGTCGCAGGGATCCTCCCGGTGGCCTACCAGGTGTTCCGGATGGGCTACTACGCGGTGCTCGTCCCCAACCCGGCTATCGCCAAGGACGCGTCGGGGTCCAAGTGGGGGCAGGGCTTCAAGTACCTGGCCAACATGTTCGGCCCGTATGTGCTGTTGCTGCCGGTGATCTTGGCGCTGGTGGCCGTCGCGTGGTTGCTGTACTCGCGGCGGATCGGCCTCCTGAGGACCCCCGGAGCGGTTCCCGCCGCGGACGACCGCGCCGCGCCGCGCAGCGTCCGGGACCGGGTGGACGCCTTCTTCGCCGGCTTGCGCGCCCCTCGGACCGTCGTGGTGGTGGTCGTGGCGGCAGGGCTGATCCTGGCTCTGTACTGGCTGCGGCAGGGCGGCGACTTCATGCACGCCCGGGTGCTGCTCACGCCGCTGTTCATCCTGTTGCTGCCGATCATGGTCATCCCGGTGGCGATCCCCGCCGACGTCCGGTTGGCCTGGCGCACGCCCCACGGCGCCCTCGGCGAGGTGGTCCGTCGCAAGACGCGGGTCTCACTGGTCGGTGCGGTGCTGCTGGGCGCCATCTGGATCACGACGGTGGCCTGGGCGGCGACGGTCAACCAGAACACGCTGCCCGGCGAAGGCCTGGACATCGGGCGCAGCGGAATCGTCGACGAGCGTCGCTTCTATGCGGTCAACATGGGCAACCCGAATCCGGTGACCGCGCAGGACTATCTCCAGTTCCCGCGGATGCGCGCGATGATGGAGTCGATCGACAAATTCCACGAAGAAGGTGCAGTCCTGATCGCCGCCGCCGACTACGACGGCTGGTACTACGTGCGGCTGCCGGCGAACATGCCACCGGAGAAGCGACAGGTGACGGTCTACTTCCTCAACCTGGGCATGACGAGCATGCTGGCGCCGCTGGACGTCCGCGTCGTGGACCAGATGGGGCTGGCGTATCCGATCGCCGCGCACACCGACCGCCTCCAGGACGGTCGTATCGGTCACGACAAGATCCTGCCGACCGAATGGGTGGTCGCCGAGTCCGGTGCCTTCCCCAAGTACCCGGTGCTGCCGCTCTTCCTCGACCAAGAGGTGGTGCGCCAGGCCCAGGTCGCGCTGACCTGCCCCCAGACTATGGATCGGATCGCCTCGTACAAGGCCCAGCCGTGGTCGTTCCAGCGGTTCCGCAGCAGTCTGCGCCAGTCCTTCGGTTTCACCAAGTATCGGATGTCACGCATCCCCGAGTACGAAATCCAGCGCTGCGGACTGCCGATGCCGCCGCGCATCCGCCCGGAGTAGAGCAGGAACAGGCCCGTCGCTGTGGCGGGTGGGATCGGAGCGTAGACGGGCTCCTTAGGGTTTCCTGTCAATGTGTCCCACGTCGCATGGGCGGTCTACCTGCGGCGATGTGCCCGACGAGGGCGTGCGGGCCGGGCGGATCATTCCACTGGTGCGCTTTGTGCGTTTGTGGGTCACGGCGGCGTTGCAATACGATCTCCTAGCATTGCGGTCGCAAATTTCGGCATGTCTGGATATTTGCGAGTGTTGTGTAATCGATGCGCAGCCGCTCGGCGTCCATCGGGCGCGGCGGATTGCGGACCGGCGGCGGGACATCCCCGGCGTCGCACGAGACGGAGAGTTGCAGCTGCTATGTCGGAGACAAGGTCGAAGACGGCCACGGTGAGGAATCGTTTCCTCGTCATGCTCGTCGCGGTGGCGACTTCGCTGGGGTTGGTCACTGTGGTCGGCGGCGGTCAGGCGGCCGCGAGCATCGGTGGCGCGCAGGTCGGTCTCGAGCAGTTCTGGGTCAACGGCTGCGGCATGCCGAAGGTCAAGGTGCGTGCGTGGAAGCGCAAGGGCAATTACAAGACCGTCATCATGCTCGACGGAATGCGCGCCCAGTACGACTACAGCGGCTGGGAGATCAACACCAACATCCAGGAGATGGTCCGCTCCGGCGTCAACGTCGTGGAGCCGATCGGTGGCCCGGCGAGCTTCTACACCAACTGGGACGCTCCGAGTAACTTCAACAACCAGCCGTTCCGCTACATGTGGAATTGCGTCATCACCAACACCCTGATCAAGGCGCTCGACCGCCGCGGCTACCGCGTCGGCAAGAGCCGCCGGTACGCGATCATGGGCCTCTCGATGGGTGGCAACGCCGCACTGACGATCGGTGCGCAGAACCGTCAGCACTTTGACCGTGCCGGCTCGCTCTCGGGTTACACGTGGCTGTCCGCGCCGGGTATGCGCACCATGATCCGCCTGGCGATGCTCGACGTCGCGCCGCGACCGTGGAACGTGGATTCGATGTGGCCGATCTGGGGCCTGCAGTGGTTCCAGAACGACCCGATGTGGAACATCGGCCTCATGCACGGCATGAAGATCTTCATCGGATCGGGCAATGGCCTGTTCGGCCGCTACAACGCCCTGCCCAACGTCTTCGACGACCTGTTCAAGGGGTCGACGCTGGAGTTCCTGGCGTTCACCCAGGCCAAGGCCTTCACAGCGGCCGCCGCCCTGCAGGGCCTGCCGTTGATGACATACGACGCCGTCGGCACCCACGCCTGGGGTTATTGGCAGGAAATGGTCTGGAACGCGAAGTCTCGAGGCTTCTTCCGCTAGCCCGCACCGCCGGTTCCAAACATCTTCTGTAACACAAATCCCACCTGTCACAGCGTGGCATAACCAAAACACAGCGCCCTCCGTGTAAGAACGACACGGAGGGCGCTGTGTTGTCGTGCCCCGGATGTGGGAGATGAAGGAGTCGTTGCGGTGAGGACGAGCGGTCGTCGATCAGGGGATGCGCGCAGGCGCGGCGTCGCGGTCGTCTGCGCACTCGCGGCAGCGTTGGTCCTGCCGCTTGCCGGCCCGGCCGGCGCAGAACCGCCCGCCCCGGCCAAGCCCAGCCCGGCCCCGGCACCGCCGAAGCCCGCCCCGGCGCCGAATGCCGCCGACAAGCCGGGCCCGAACGCCGCCGAGAAGCCGGCACCGCCGGCCGAACCCGTCACGGCACCGCAGCCGGTGCGCGTCACCAAGACGTTTTGGTACACCGACCGCCGCGTCGCACTGTGGGTGCACTCGCCGGCGATGAACACCGACATCCAGGTCCAGCTGCTCCTCGCCCGAGACTGGTGGTCGCGGCCGACGGCGAAGTTCCCGCAGATGACGATGCTTGACGGCCTGCGCGCCCAGGACGACCAGAACGGCTGGGTCATCAACACCAACATCGTCGACTTCTACGCGGACAAGAACCTCAACGTCATCTTGCCCATCGGCGGTGAGTCGAGCTTCTACACCGACTGGCTCCAGCCCGACCGCGGGAAGACGTACAAGTGGGAGACCTTCCTCATCAAAGAGCTCCCGACGGTCCTGGAGCGCGATTGGCGCTCGACGGACGTGCGCGGCATCGAGGGCCTGTCCATGGGCGGCACCGCCGCAATGATGCTCGCGGCGCGCAACCCCGGGTTCTACAAGTTCGCCGCCTCGTTCTCCGGGATCCTGCAGATGACGTCGCTCGGTATGCAGCCCGCCATCCAGTTCGCGATGCGCGACGCCGGCGGTTACGACTCGCAGAAGATGTTCGGCCTGCCCAGTAATCCGGCCTGGCGCGAGCACGACCCATATCTGCTCGCCGAACAGCTGCGGGGCACCAGTGTCTACATCTCGTCGGGCAACGGTGTCGTCGGCCCCCACGACAAGCCGAGTGACCTCCCGCTGTTGGCCACGAACTACTCCGGCGTGGGACTCGAGCTCTTGTCGCGGGTCACCTCGCAGCAGTTCGCCTCCGAACTGAACCGCAAGGGGATCCCCGGCCAGGCCGTGTACCGGCCCTCGGGCACCCACACGTGGCCGTACTGGCAGTTCGAGATGACGCAGGCCTGGCCCCAAGCAGCCAGCGCCTTGGGGCTGAGCGAGGATCGCCCGGCCTGCCGCACGTCGGGGGCGATCAAGAAGGTCTACACGGCCAACAAGCGACTATTGGGCGAGTGCTTCACCCCGGAGTACTCGGTGTCGGGTGGACGCGCGCAGGACTTCCGCGGTGGCCGGATCATCACCGGGCCGAAGGGACCGAAGATCGTCGGCGGTTTGATCGGTGGTGCCTACGTGTCCGTCGGTGGCCCCGGTGGCAAGCTCGGTCTGCCGACCAGTGACGAGCGCGCGACCAAGGACCGCAAGGGCAAGGTCAGCGACTTCCAGCGCGGCAAGATCACCTGGACTCCGCGCACCGGGGCCGTCGTCGGCAAGTAGCCAACCGGCGACCGAGCCTGAAATCTCGCCGACCGAGCCCAGATTCTCGCCGACCGAGCCCGAAATCTCGCCGACCGAGCCCAGATTCCCTTCGACCGAGCCTGGCCGGGCTCGCTCGGCGTCAGAATGGGCTCGCTCGGCGTCGGATTGGGCTCGCTCGGCGGAATCGAATCGGACATTTGCTCGCGTATTTCTGTAACACGTTCTAGATTTGGTGGCATGGCTGCCACCGTGACCGAACTCCTTGCCGAGCGTGCCGACGACGACGGGACCGCGATCCTCCACGACACCGGGACGTGGACCTGGCGCGAGTATCTCGCCGACGCGCGTCGCGTCGCCGCCGTCGTCCTCGACGCCGCCGATTCGGCGCGGCCCATGCACATCGGCGTACTGCTCGCGAACTCCCCGACGATGCTGATCGCGATCGCCGCGGGCGCCGTGGGCGGGTACGTCACGGCAGGCATCAACAACACGCGACGGGGAGACGGCCTCGCACGCGACATCCGCCGCGCCGACTGTCAGGTCCTCCTGATCGACGCCGAGCACCGCGACCTGCTCGATGGCCTGGATCTGGGCGACTGCCAAGTGTTCGACACCTCCAGCGACGAGTGGGCCGAGCTTCTCGCCAGTGCGCCCGAACTCGTGCCCCACTCGACGCCGGAGGCCGTCGATCCGTTCATGCTGATCTTCACGTCGGGGACCAGCGGTGACCCCAAGCCCGTCCGCCTGGCGCACATGCTGATCCCGTTCGCCGGGCCTCCGCTCGTCGAGAAGTTCGGCATCACTGCCTCCGACGTCTGCTACCTGTCGATGCCGCTGTTCCACTCCGCGGTGCTGCTCGGCGGCTACTGCGTGGCCGCGGCCTCGGGTGCCGCGATGGTCCCGGCGAAGTTCTCCGCGTCGACCTTCCTGTCCGATGTCCGTCGTTTCGGTGCCACGTACATGCACTACGTCGGCAAGCCACTCGCGTTCATCCTGGCGACCCCCGAACAACCTGACGACGCCGACAATCCGCTGCGCGCGGCGTTCGGCAACGAGGCCAGCGACCGCGACCTCGACGAGTTCGCCCGCCGTTTCGACTGCATGGTGTGGGACGGCTACGGTTCCAGCGAGCTCGCGATCATCATCACGCGTGAGCCCGGCACGCCAAAGGGCTCGATCGGCAAGGGCTTCCCCGGCGTCGCCGTCTACAACCCGGCGACGTCCACCGAGTGCGCGGTCGCACGGTTCGACGAGACCGGGGCCCTCGCCAATCCCGAGGAGGCGATCGGAGAGCTCGTCAACACCTCCGGAGCGGGGATGTTCACCGGCTACTACAACGACGAGGCGACGACCTCGGAGCGCCTGCGCGACGGGAAGTACTGGTCGGGTGACCTTGGCTACCGCGACGCCGACGGGTGGATCTATCTGGCCGGGCGCACCGGCGATTGGATGCGGGTCGACGGGGAGAACATGACGGCCGGGCCGATCGAGCGGATCCTGCAGCGGATGCCCGAGATCGGGCAGGTCGTCGTGTACGGCGTCCCCGACGAGACCGTCGGCGACGCAGTCATGGCCGCCGTTGTGCCCAGCGGCACCGGCGAGCTATCACCTGAGGCGTTCGCCGGCTTCCTCGCCGAGCAGTCCGACCTCTCGCCCAAGGCGTGGCCGCGCTACGTCCGCATCGGCGCGCAGCTGCCGACGACCGCGACCAACAAGATTGTGAAGCGCACCCTCAAGCAGGAGGGCGCGACCGCGCATACCGATGAGCAGCTCTGGGTGCGCGAGGCACGCGGAACCGCCTACTCCGCCTAGGGATTCCATACACTGGACGGCGTGAGCCAACCCAGCGGCCAGTACTATCCAGTCCCCGTCGGTGACGATCGTCGGGCAGCGGTGCGAGCCAGTGACGCCGACCGCGAGCGCGCGCACGGCTTCCTGTCCGCGGCGATGAGCACGGGCGTGCTCGCCACCGACGAGTACACCGACCGGGCGGCCAACGCGATGGTGGCGGTGACACTTGCCGATCTCGATGCCCTGTGCGCCGACCTGCCGCTGGGCCAAATCGGCGGTGCGCTCGCCGCGTCGACGCCGACGGAGATCCGAGTCAGCTCCTCCGGCGCGGAGCCGCTGCGCAAGGCGAAGGCGCTGCTCAGTTCAGCAGAGGTCGGGGGTGGATCGGTGGTCGCCGATTCATTGAAGGTGTCGGCGGTATTGGCCAGCGTCGAGCTCGACCTGCGCGACGTCGAGTTCACCGCCCCCGTCCTGACGATCAAGGTCCGCGCGGTCCTCGGCAGCGTCCACATCGTGGTCCCGCCGGACGTGACGGTCGAGATTCATGGCAGCAGCGTCGTCGGCAGCTTCAATGCGGCCGCGGCCGGGCGGGGTGCCCCCGGCGCGCCCCGCGTGGTGATCCGCGGATCGGCGTTCATGGGTGGCGTCGACGTGGAGCGCGTTGCCCGGGGACAGTACATCGGGCCGACGCTGCCGCGTTAGCCACCACAGGCCCGACAGCGGGTTTTGCTGCGTCTAGCCGCCCAGGTAGGCGGCCTCGAGCCGGGGCAGATCCGTCCCCGGCGACCGAAGGCGCCGCCCGGCCACATCTTCCGCGGTTCCAGCACCGTCGAGGCGCCGCGCAGCGCACGGGTGACGGTCCGCACCGTCTCGTCGTCGACTGACGCGGTCCACTCCGTCGCCCCTGCTAGGCAGACGCTGCAGCGGCCACACGGTTGCGTCAGGGGATCGTCGAGCGACGCGGTCAGCAGTTGCATGAGGCAACGCTCGCCTCGGACATAGGAGCGCATGATGTCGGCCTCGCGCCGCCGCACCGCCAGGACCCCCTCGTAGTGCTGCGCGTCGTAGCGCCACGGAGCTCCGGTGGCGAACCACCCGGCGGTACTGCGATCGGCCGCACCATCGACGGCGAGTTGCTTCAGCATCAACTCGATCTTGGTGCGACGCAGCCCGGTCTCGGCCTCCAGGGCGACGATCGACGTCGGCTCGGTGTCGTTGGGCAGGGCGTCGAGCAGCGTTGCCATTTGCTGCGGGTCGGGGATCGAGGAGGTGGCGAAGTACTCCCAGATGCGGTCGTCGGTACCCGACGCCAGCAGCATCACCACCGCCTCGTCGAGCGCGCGTCCGGCACGGCCGACCTGCTGGTAGTAGGACACCGGTGACGGAGGCGAACCGACGTGGACGACAAATCCGAGGTCGGGCTTGTCGTAACCCATACCCAGTGCCGACGTCGCGACGAGCGCCTTGATCTCGTTGCGGCCCAACGCCTCCTCGAGGCGTTGGCGCGCCGCGGCGTCGAGTTGGCCGGAGTAGGCGGCGACGGCGTAGTCCTCGCCCCGGACGGCCTTGATGGCGGCGACCAGACGATCGGTATCGGCGACGGTGAGCGCATAGACGATGCCCGAACCTGGCAACCGGTCGATGTTTTGCGCCACCCAGGCATATCGCTGGATCGGTGACAGGCCGTCGATCACGTTGAGGTGCAACGACTTCCGGGCCAGCGGACCGCGCAGCACGCGGGTCTGCTCCCCGAGCTGGCGGGCGACGTCGGCGGTCACTCGCTCGTTGGCGGTCGCGGTGGTGGCCAGCACCGGCGAATCCGGGTGCAGCTCGCGCAGGACGTCGGCGACCCGGCGGTAGTCGGGCCGGAAATCATGGCCCCAGTCGGAGATCGCGTGGGCCTCGTCGATGACGAGCAGGCCCAGCCCGCCGCCATCGGGACCCGCGAGTGCCGACAGCACGCGACGGCCGAAACCCGGGTTCGCAAGGCGCTCGGGGGAGACGAGGAGGACGTCCACCTCCCCGGCTCGCACGGCATCCTCGATGGCCGACCAGTCGTCGAAGTTCGACGAGTTGATCGTCGCCGCCCGCAGCCCCGCTCGCTCCGCGGCGACGACCTGGTCGCGCATCAGCGCGAGCAAGGGGGAAACGACGAGGGTGGGCCCGGCGCCGGCCGCGCGCAGCAGCGCCGTGCTCACCCAGTAGACCGCCGACTTGCCCCATCCGGTGGCCTGCACGACGAGGACCCGGGCAGCCGGGGTCACCAACTGCTCCACGGCGGCCAGCTGGTCGTCGCGCAGGTGGGCAGTGGGACCGGCGAGCGCCTGGATGACGCGGTTCGCCGTGTCGGTCTGCGCTGCGTCGAGTGCCATGCGACCACCCTAGGGGGCTGCACCGACACACCCTGTCTGACCGCTCGCTTTGTCGCGCCGAGCATCGTCGCGGCCATTACGGTGGCGGGATGCATGTTCGTTCACAGCTCCAACGGATGGTTGGGCGCGACCCCTCGGAGGAGGGTCGCGCGGGATCGAGCCTGGAGATCTTCTACGACCTCGTCTTCGTCGTCGCCTTCTCAGTGGCTTCGACCCAGCTCGCCCACTACCTGGTCGACGGCCACTACCGGACGGCGATCATCGGGTACGTCTTCATGACGTTCGCCGCGATCTGGGCGTGGCTCGGTTTTGCGTGGTTCGCCTCGGCCTTCGACACCGACGACTGGTTGTTCCGGCTCCTCGTCCTGATCCAGATGATCGGCGTCGCGATCATCGCGATCGGGATCCCCGAGTTGTTCGCATCCATCGACGCAGGCCACCACCCGGCGATGACGGTCCCGGTGATCGGCTACATCGTGATGCGCGGCGAGGGCGGCCGCCCAATGGC